>Ga0208544_10000017_pt1 | contig 129109 bp, 117 predicted proteins | sample DEB08_DNA_9_FD_184526 | JGI IMG/M metagenome (GOLD analysis project Ga0208544, IMG submission 184526) | Aqueous microbial communities from the Delaware River and Bay under freshwater to marine salinity gradient to study organic matter... | ecosystem: Environmental > Aquatic > Marine > Coastal...
CCAGCAAGCCAATCCGTATCACCGCATTCGAAAACGATGTGCTGGGCAACATCGGGTCCGTGGTCGCCGAATTTGTTGAGGAGTATCCCCGCGTTAGTTTTGAATTCATTTTCTCAGAACGAGCTCTGGACCTGATGAAAGGTGAGGCCGATGTCGCCCTGCGCATGTCACCAGCGATCTCTGACGACAGGTTGATCGCTAGAAAAGTCGGTCAAACGCAATGGACCTACTATGCGTCGCACGCCTATGCCGCGACCCACACGCTGCCCGGAGAGTTCAGTGACGATATGGAAGACCATCGTGTCGTTCTTCTAAGCCATTTCACAAGCAAGCGACGCAACATTCTTCGGTGCGCGACGTCCAGCGACATGGCAATGGCGATCCAAACCGGACAGGGAATTGGCCCGTTCCCAGTAACGATTGGGGATGCGAACCCGAGTCTTGTCCGCTGTTTTGACCCGCCACCCGGCTCAGACCTGCCTGTCTGGCTGATCGCGTCCCCTTCGGCACATAAGCGGCCTGAGATCCGTCGCTTTACCGCCTTTGCAGCGCCCCGGATCGCCCGTAATCTCAAAGGTTCGAGCTAAAGCTGTCTGGACTTTATCCAATAAATTGCATTAGTGGTATCATTGTCTTTTACGTTGATCTTGGGCGGGTTCAAATGCACATCCAATGGCTCAAGACCAGCTTACAAATTTGATATCACGCGCCTCCAGAGTTGCAGCAAATGACTACGGTATTTGAGCGGGAATTGGTTGGGGCGCTCGTAGATACAGCGATCAGCATGGTCGCCGTTCGTTGGCTCAAGATGCAATTTCGCTGATGCAACCACGAAGCGGACTTTCGTGAATGCCACAGCATTGGTAGTTTTAGGCTCGAAGCTGGCATTGGCGAGTTAGTACAACCGACCAGGGTGAATGTCTGCTTTTCAAGAAGTATCTCAAGAACCTCAGAATTTGGCCAATGACCGTTTCCCGCCCTTTTCGGGTCTGGCGTAAATCCACCAGACCCTATTTCTCGACTGGACTTCCACAGCACAGGAAGCGTTGCTGTCATGGTGATTAACCCGATGAGGTATTTCCATGATCAACAAAAGAATAGACCAAGCTTCAAAGCTCCGTTCCGAACTCGAGCACCTTGATGCTTTGGACCGGCAGGAACTGGCCGATCTGTGGATCAAGCAATTCAAGCACCCTCCTCCGAAGGGTACCAAACGTGGATTGCTTGAACGGGCAGAGGCTTACCGTCTTCAAGCAAAACGATATGGCAAATTGAAGCCGGAACTTCGTCGCCGATTGATCGCGATTGCAAAAGGTTCGTCAGATACGAATAGACAGTCCTCGCGTGTTCCAAAACCCGGCCTTGGCATTGGGACAAAGCTTATCCGTGAGTGGCATGGTAAAACCCATGAAGTGTTGATCACCGATAATGGTTTTGTCTGGAACGGAGAAACTTATGGATCTCTATCCGCAATTGCCTTTGCCATTACCAGGGCAAAGTGGTCCGGACCAAGGTTCTTTGGAACAGACAAATGAACGAACATTTCAACCCCACTCCTAACACAGCAATTTCCAATACACGCGGCAAACAAATTGCCCCCCGTCTTCGCTGTGCAATCTATACCCGCAAGTCTACCGAGGAAGGATTGGATCAGGACTTCAATTCTCTGGATGCTCAACGAGAAGCCTGTTCTGCATACATAACGTCACAGGCAAGTCAGGGATGGAAGATGATCCCGACCTTGTATGATGACGGGGGCATATCCGGGGGAACCATGGAGCGCCCTGCCCTCAAACAACTGCTCAACGATATCAAGCAGGGACAGATTGATATTGTTGTTGTCTACAAGATTGATCGCCTGACACGATCCCTGATGGACTTTGCCAAGATGGTCGATGTGTTTGACGAGTATGCCATCTCGTTTGTATCAGTTACCCAGCAGTTTAACACCACTACATCCATGGGACGATTGACGCTCAATGTGCTTTTATCGTTCGCCCAGTTCGAGCGCGAAGTTACTGCCGAGCGAATTAAGGACAAGATTGCGGCATCCAAGAAGAAAGGCATGTGGATGGGCGGGAGCGTGCCATTGGGTTACAAGGTAGAAGACAAAAAGCTTATAATAAACAATGAGGAAGCAAAGACTGTTAAATGGTTATATCAGAGATATCTGGAACTGGGATCTGTCGGAAAACTCGTTCAAGCTGCGCAGAATGCCGGATTGAGAGGAAGAACATATCGCCAGAAGAACGGAGTTATCAAATCATCCAGACCCTTTGCCAGGGGTAATCTTTATCACCTGCTTTCCAATCCCGTTTATATCGGAAAAACCAGACATCAGGATCAGGTCTATGACGGATTGCATGAGGCAATTATCAAAGAAGATGTTTGGAATGCTGTCCAACAAATGTTGGCTGGTAATACCAAGGCAAGAAGATCACCGACAAATGATCCATCACCGCATTTATTAAAAGGCTTGGTCTTTGACGAAGCCGGTGATCGATTGACCACAATCCATGCAAACAAAAAAGGCAGAAAGTATTACTATTACATGTCGAGCAGACTGACCGAATACGGCAAATCTAAAAAAGATGGCTGGCGCATTCCAGCAAGACAACTGGAACAACCTGTTGTTCAAACTCTCCGGCGATTGCTATCTGATCCACTCAAACTCGGTGAGATTATTGGGCTCAATCATCACCCCATTCATGAGCAGGAAGTGGTGTTTGAAACAGCAAAAGAAGTTGCCGGAAAACTCGAAAATGATGACGCCGGACAAATCCGGAAAATCCTGAAAACCGTCATTGAGAAAATCTCCCTGGAGCCAAAGCGTCTCAAGATTGAAATCAATATCCCGAATCTCACAAGACTTCTGACTGGCAACGACAAAGATAAAACGCCGGAAGAAGACGCTCATAAAAGTACTGGTTTTGAAAACCCGAATGCCTCGGACCAGAATGAAACCTGGAGAGAAAATCGAAACACTCACATCATCGAGGTCGAACACAAAATTGCCAGGCGAGGTGTTGAGGCAAAGCTCGTCCTTCAAAATGCGGATGTCAAAACTCGCAATCCGGATCAGACACTGATCGACATCATCGCCAAAGCTCATCTCTGGCTTTCCAGACTTACCGATGGATCGGCAGAATCAATTCACGATCTCTCGAAACAAGTCGATTATGATTCATCCGAGATCAGCCGGTTCCTTCCTCTTGCCTTTCTGGCACCTGATATTATCGAAAGCATATTGGTTGGTACTCAACCAATTGATTTGACCCAGGAGAAACTTCGCCGTCTGAGCAATCTTCCATATCAATGGGAAGACCAACGAGAGTTACTTGGCTTCGCCAGCTAACCGGCTCATACTTCAACAAAACCGATTCCTGGTCGAAATCAGGATGCTGCGTCAGCATCTTGCCCCGCAAACGTCTGGTGGCCGAAAACCGCCAACAGAGACTTTTGCTCAAAACAGCCCATAATCCACAGAATAACCAGTCTCCCGACCATAAGTTGGTCTGCTACTGGTCGCTAAGTCCCCGTAACTACGGACACTTTCCAACCCATGCGGCAGCATGCCTATAAATGGAAGACTGAATGGTGGTCCGCGATGGACTCGAACCCGTGACCAAACTCCGATTCTAAGTCTTTGAAATCTCAACACTATTCGGGACAAAATTAGCGCAAAATGCAAACAGAGACTAAATCAAGAAAAATGGTAAAACACTGGTGGGGGAGACACTTCAAACGATCAGTTAAAAAGGAAAATTCGTATCAAAAAAATTTGCAAAATTATAATTTTCTCTTTAAAAACAACTAGTTATGTGGTGGGCCCGGAGGGACTTGAACCCCCGACCAGACCGTTATGAGCGGTCGGCTCTAACCAGCTGAGCTACAGGCCCTGAAGCAGTAAAACAAGAGGTTTTTTCCGCTTCAGCGCGTCCCTTAACCTGTTTACCTATCACAGGCAAGACCAGAGAAGCTGGAAATGCACGATACTGGTGACGTACAAAATATAACGTCCACCAACAAAGTAATTTCAGGAAAAAGACAATGAGATTTCTTGTTGTCTCTCATGCCCTCCTTTCAATCGAATATTCATAGACTCAAGTTATGCGAGTAAATTTCCCACTACTTTTTATTGCCCCATTTCCGAATTAAAACACCCATATCGTTAAAGCATCTGATTTTTATTCAAGGATAACCAATGTTCAAAGCCCCTCTGCAAACCTTCAATCGCGGCATGCTGCCAGCACTATTTATCGCGCTCTCTTTGGGCCAAATGAGCGCAATCTCAGCATATGCGAAAGACACGGAAGCTGCGAAAATTAATGTTGTCGGCGAAGGCCGCATTTCAGTTGCGCCAGATATCGCAACGTTGAATTTGGGTGTTATGAGTGAAGCTGAGACAGCCCAGGAAGCTTTGGAAGAAAACAATATCAAGATGGCCGCAATCGTCGATGCCATGAAGCAATCAGGCATAGCAGCCAAGGACCTGCAAACCTCAAACTTTCAAATTCAACCAAAAATGGTATATGACCGTCCTAAAAACGGAGAAGAGCAAAAACCTCCAAGAATTGTCGGATACACAGTGTCCAATAATCTCTCTGTTCTTGTCAGAGATCTGACGAAGGTCGGAGATATTTTGGACATGAGCATCCAGCTTGGCATTAACAATGGCGGTAACATTCAATTTGGCAATGATGATCCAAGGTCGGCTATAACAAAAGCTCGCACTGCCGCAATGTTGGACGCACAAGAGCGTGCCAATACTTTGGTCGCCGCCGTTGGTGCAAAGCTGGGCAACATAGTGGAGATTAATGAAAGCAATTCCCGCCCCCGCCCTGTTCCTATGGCGCAAGGAAGAATGATGGCTGATGCGGCAATGGCTGAATCAGTTCCCATTGAAGCAGGAGAAAACACCTACAGAGTTACGGTTTCCGTCAGCTGGCAAATCGAGCAATAGACAAAATAAGGCCGGATAATCTCCGGCCTTATTGGTTCTAAGAATTGGACACTCTAGTAGCGGAAACCGCGATACTTGTGCATACGATGACCACCGCGCACAAACGCGATGTCGCAATGACGGCTGCGGCGTTCCATTCCAATTAGAATTCTCTCGCCGCGCTTTCTTCCGCTAACAACAATCATACGATCATTAATCCGTTGAATTTCAGCACGGTGCAAACCATACCCTCTGACTTTGTGAACTGCTTCACGCGGGCTGCATCTGTTGCGACTTGAATGTTTTTTGCCTGAGCGGCTAAACTTGTGATTATGTCTTTTCCAACTACCATCATACCTTTCATGGCTCCGCCCACCGGTCCGCTCGATCATGATTTGCCCGGAGCCATTATTCCAGTTTTGCGGGCTACCTGCTTGAGCAGTAGAGACGTTGGCAGTAAAGCCCATTAGCGCACCCACAAGTGCGATGCTCATTGTGTTGAAGATTGATTTTTTCACGGTTGTTTCCTTTCGTCCACCATGTTCGAAACACAACATTTCGAAACCATGAACTAGGTATAACAACCCTTTGCTGAACCTAATTTTAGCCAGCCATTCATATTACGTTCACATAGCCATATTTGAAAACTTTAAGCGCTTTTCTTTGAGATCGAATGCCATTTAGTGCGGAGCATATTGGTAAATGGCAGATCAAAAAAGTAATGGGCTACCTAACCTACGAACCCCGATAGGAAGATCACAACAACAGAGAATGTGAGAACCACATTAATAAGCCCCATTTGATCAAAGAGACCCAAGCGGGCGAATATCAAAGAAACGGCACCAATGATAAAGGGGTGGATGAGGTAAATCGCATAAGAGGGCTCGCCCATATGAAGTCCCAACTTGTTGACTTCCAAGTCTGCGTACCCTTTGGGGAAAACCACCGCCATTACGATCAAAACCGCGGGAATACCATAATGGATATAACGTTGCTTATCGATAGCAATAGTAAAACGCCCGCAGCACCGGCGATAAAACTGGCGGTCTCAGACATCTTAAGCTGCTTCATATAGCAATAACCAATGAGTACACCGGCTGCAAATTCAAGAATAATCGGATGGCTGACAAAACGAATGAAGGTTGAAGATATGCCACTCTCGTTCAGAAGCAAATTGGCGGCAATACACAGCGCTACCAATAAACCTGAAGCAAGCACGATGCCCTTAACACGGGAGAGAAGCAGGCCAATACCAAATAGAAAGTAAAACAATAAATAATACTGGAGCGACCAGCCCAAGCCTAAAACCGGACGGATCAAACCATCGCTTTCGCGCGCATATGGAATGAACAAATAAGATGCGATCCACTGGCCCAAGTCGGAAGTTGCCGTATTAACTTTTGTGGCAGCAACACGACAACAAGGATAATTAATGTGGTTGCGATCCAATAGAGGGGAATAATGCGGATCAAGCGTTTGATCCAAAAATCCAGCATGGCGCCAGGTTTGCCGAACTTGTCCCAGCAGGTATAAACTATGATAAAGCCGGAGATCACGAAAAATAGATCTACGCCGAAGTCACTGGGAAAAAGTTTGGAATTGAAATTCACCACCTTTCCCCCAACGATTACTGACAACTAATGGGCAATATGACTTATCACCACGCACATGACGGCGAGTGCTCGCAATAATTGAATTATTTCGAGTTTTGACGTGGATTTATCCATCCGAAAACACAATCCTAATTTGGTACACCCGCAGCCTACTTCTTTAAGGCAAACAACTTCTTAAAGACACGTTTACAAACTCTTACCAGACGTCAAATTACATGACATGAAGAGAAACGCGCACCACTTTCTTTTCCTCCCAGAAAATTTGAAACTCAAAAAAATTGTTTAAAAACAGGAGCTTTATCAAAATATTTAGATTTCTATCCTAGGCTAAATGTTCTGGTTTGTGGGGACAGGCTAGAGATGAGCATGATAGATCAAGCAGGAAATATTCCGCAAAATACAGAATTGTCACCGGAAGAACGTGCTTCCAGACGATTTCGCGTCCTAAAGCGGGCCATGCTTGGCTTTGGCCAGCAATTTGCCTCCCAACCCTGTGTGGTTCGCGACTTATGCGAAACGGGCGCAAAAATAGAGCTGGATGGCGCTCTCGCCCTTCCGCGACACTTCACGCTTCACATAGAAATCGACGGCTACAAAGTTGAATGTGAATTGGTCTGGCATCGCCCACCCTTTGCAGGGGTTCATTTTGTCGGTCCCAAAGTTCACAGCTCACTGGCAAGAAAGCAGGTTTTGGGCGCTGCTGAAACGGCCCTATCCGAACAATTTCAAAAAGATTATGAAATGCGCGAGCGTATGCAGGCGCGTGACAAGGAAAGACAGGACGGACTTCCAAAGAAGAATTCTGGGCCACAAAAACCAATGGTTTTTGGAAAACGGCACTTTTAAAATCTTCACCTGCTTTGCCTAATTAAAAGATGCAATTGATTGAAATCAATGTCGATTGATGAACAACATGTAACGCTCCAATTTAGAAATCGGGAGCAAGCATATGGGTTTATCAAACACTATCAAAAATCTCACATCCCTAACCATCGCACTTTCATCATGCTTAGTCATCGGCTCAGCATCCCTGAGTGCTGCAGAACTGGACCCAGGGCCTAAAGCCAGTGAGGCAGCGCGCCATGGAGCAGCCCTAGCCCAAACCAATTGCGCAAAATGCCATGCTGTTGCCATAGAAGGCGAAAGCACCCACCCAAAAGCGCCGCCCTTCTGGTTTATGTCCAATCACCGTTCGGTTGATACCATCGCGACGATGCTGCTGGAAAAATCCGGCCCCAAACACAGCGATATGCCCAATTTCACTATCACCAAGAAACAGGCCAATGATCTGGCCGAATGGATTACATGGATACAGCCCGTGGCCCATGGCCAACGATTGGTGCAGGAAAACTGCGCCACCTGTCATGCCATCGGCGTAGATGACACCAGCCCCCACAAAGAAGCACCGCCATTTAGGATCCTGTCTCAGTTCTACCCCATTGAGGCGCTAGAAGAAGCATTCGCTGAGGGCATCGAGTCCGGCCATCCCGATATGCCCGTCTTTGAAGCTGAACTCATCGATTTGCAAGATATGCTCGCCTATATCGAGAGCATTCAAACCCCATAAACAAAAAAGCAATTTTAGGAGACCCAAATGGATAGTCAAAATACACAACTAGACGTAGCTAAATTCGAAGCTATGCTGAACAAGCGCATGGCCTATCTGGAAAACCGCCTTGAAAATATCGAAGACCAACTGGACGATCCAAAAAGCGCCGACTGGTCCGAACATGCGACAGAAGCAGAAGGCGACGAGGTGATGGAAGAACTTGGCCTATCGGGCCTTGAAGAAATCCGCGCGATCAAAGCAGCGCTCAACCGCGTCAAAGATGGCAGTTATGGCACTTGCGTAAAATGCGAAGAGCCGATTTCCATCGACCGCCTCACCACCCTGCCCCATACGCCCTTTTGCAAAAAATGTGTTGGGAAGTAAGAGCGGCGTGCAACATTTTCGTCTCGATCGTCCTCGGGTTAGAAAAGCAAGCTAAAGCGAAGCGCCGTCGAAGGGAAGCAGACAATTTGGGAAGCAAGATCTTGTGAGCGGGCATGGTTATTTACTCACTCGATGCAAAACACCAGCGTCATGAGAAAGAACTGAAGTCAAAAAGCAAACATGCGACCTGCACGCCATTCGTTTGACCCATTGTGTACGGGCCTACAGGCCGCATGCGAAGATTTTTGGTGTCGGGAGGCACTTCAGCACAACGTCCAGCCCGACCCTCAAGTTGAACCCGGAGGGAGTTTAACCCTTTCAGTCCAACGCTTCGCTGCTGTCTCTCCTTGTTCCGATGGCGATCGATCCAACATTTGCGCGGGAGACAGTAGGGCAATAATAAAGCCGGACTTTGGGCATGGGGATAACTAAATTCATTGTCATCCTCGGGCTTGTCCTAAACAAGCGAAGCGACGTCATGGGCGGCAGACAATTTGCTCCATTCGTTGGGGCAAATGTCGACAGCCCCGACGATCCAGCTCGCAATCTCACGCCTTGTCATCCTCGGACAAGTCACGAAGTGACGCTGATCCGTGGAACCATACCGTGATGTTTCGCAATTGCGTATCCGTGGATGGATCACGTTATGGATCGTCGGATCAGGTCCGACGATGACAAAAGTGGATAGGCTAGCCTATTCCCTTAATATATTGGCTTGAAAGTGCCAAGCACAGGAATGACGGTTCCCGCCTCACCGAAACATCTTGTCGCCCTGCTCGCGGATAACCTGTTTCGCCTTCGAAACAGCAGCTTGAGCGGCTTGGTCTGCCGAGACGAACATATCGGCGCGGATGAGCGTATGGGTTTTCATTTCGCCATCAATTTCCTTGCGGATTTCAGCGCAAAGGCGAAACTGTCCGCCATCAGGCATGGGCGCTGGCGTGATGACAAAACCATCATGCATTTCAGATGGCAAAGCCGCTGGTTTGCTGACGCCGCCGCCAAATAGTTTTTTCAAAAAAGACATTCATACGCTCCCGTGATCTGAATACAGTTTATAACCTCCGCGCAAAAAGTGCAAAGCGTGGTTTGATAAACTGGCAATGCAAAACCACTGGTTGCTCAAAGCCCCGGCGGACAGGCGCGTTCCTCGATCCGTGTATCACACACTCCGATCTTGGTCATAAAAGGCGTCCAATCCTTAACAATTTCCGGTGTCAGATCCCGCTTGAAAACTGCCTGTACGAGATACAGCGAATCTTGCCCGCGTATAATCTTGACAATGCGAGACATCGGCTCGCCGGATGCTGCTATATCGGGACAACGAAGAAAAAAGAACGTGAAATCATAGCCGTTTTCTGTGCCCCGCTGGTCAGGCTTGTAAGCAGCTTTGGCACAAGCCGCAAACCAGCGCCGCGTGGTTTGCAATTCAAACGCCTTGAGGCTCATCGGGCTGTTGTGAAATATCCGAACGATGAACATGTCCTGCCAGTTTTCCAGCGTCTGGTCGCGCGGGATCATCTCAACTTGGGTAATACCGTTGCGGCGGTTCTGGCTGGCAACTTTATATCCATCGGGCATATCGGCCAGAATGTTCTCATTGACCATTTGGGCAAGCGACAGATTTGGCCAAGCCCAAAGGCCAGCCACCATCAATCCAATTGCAATCCGCTTCATCATAGCCCTACTCCAAACCATTTGAGAGCAACCTATCAATCTAGGTGAACGCTTCAAGGCAAGAAGCGCATGGGCTGATCACAATCGGGTTATGAAGGGGCGTCAAAAAAAGGGCCGCCAAATGGCAGCCCTTTTCAAAATCAATTTTCGATTGCTTACTGATCCAGGAAGCTACGCAACTTCCGCGAACGGCTTGGATGTTTTAGCTTGCGCAACGCTTTCGCTTCGATCTGACGAATACGCTCGCGGGTAACGCTGAACTGCTGGCCAACTTCTTCAAGCGTATGGTCGGTGTTCATGCCGATCCCAAAGCGCATGCGCAACACGCGCTCTTCACGCGGGGTGAGCGACGCCAAAACGCGGGTGGTCGTTTCACGAAGATTGGCCTGAATAGCCGCATCAATCGGCAAAAGCGCGTTCTTGTCTTCGATGAAATCACCGAGATGCGAATCTTCCTCATCCCCAATCGGCGTTTCAAGAGAGATCGGCTCTTTCGCGATTTTGAGAACCTTGCGCACTTTTTCAAGCGGCATGGCAAGCTTCTCAGACAATTCTTCCGGTGTCGGCTCGCGGCCAATTTCGTGCAACATCTGGCGTGATGTACGAACGATCTTGTTGATCGTCTCGATCATGTGAACCGGAATACGGATCGTGCGCGCTTGATCCGCAATAGAGCGAGTAATCGCCTGACGGATCCACCAGGTCGCGTAGGTCGAGAATTTATAACCCCGGCGATATTCAAATTTATCCACGGCCTTCATCAAACCGATATTGCCTTCCTGAATTAGATCGAGGAATTGAAGACCACGGTTTGTGTATTTTTTCGCAATAGAAATAACGAGGCGTAGATTTGCCTCGACCATTTCTTTTTTCGCCTGACGGGCTTCACGTTCACCTTTTTGTACTTTGTGAACGATGCGGCGGAAAGCAGATGGTTCAAGACCGGTTTCAGCCGCAAGCATTTGAATCTCGCCACGAATTTCTTTCATGGTCTGGGATTCAGCCTTGTAAAACGGCTTCCAGCCTTTGGCAGAAAGATTTGAAACACGGCGGTTCCAGTTCGGGTCCAATTCTGAACCGTAATATTCTTTGAGGAAATCCTCACGGCCAACGCCGTGCGACTCGGCAAGGCGCAGCAATTTACCTTCAAGGCTCACAAGCTTTTTGTTAATCGCATAAAGCTGTTCAACCAGAGACTCAATACGATTATTGTTCAGCGAGAGCGACTTAACCGAGCTGACCAGTGTATCGTGCAGCTCTTTATAACGGCGATCCTGTGCTGGCGAGAGCGACTTGTTATCAAGCGCCTTTTCAACCAGTTGGTCCTGCAAACGACGAAGTTTTTTGTACGTATCAGCAATCGTATCGAAGGTTTCGATAACCGCTGGCTTCAGCTCCGCTTCCATAGCCGCAAGAGACAATGCGTTTTCATCATCGTCTTCTTCATCATCCTCTTCAGTAGCGGCTTCGCCCTCTTCACCCTCTTCGCCTTCGGCTTTGACAGGTGCTTTCGGCTCTTCTTGCTTTCTGATTTCGGTGCCATCAGCCGGACGCTGAATGGTCGGAGCTTGCTTGGCCTCAGGGCCAGCATAGGTAGCTTCAAGATCGATAATATCGCGAAGAAGGATATTGCCTTCGTTTAATTCATCACGCCAAATAATAATCGCCTGGAACGAAAGCGGGCTTTCGCACAATCCGGCAATCATGGTTTCGCGGCCAGCCTCGATGCGTTTGGCAATCGAAATCTCGCCTTCGCGCGATAGCAGTTCAACCGTACCCATTTCACGCAAATACATGCGCACTGGATCATCGGTACGATCAGCAGCTTCACGTTTTTTCGTAGTGGCTACGGCTGTGCCGCCTGTTGTGGCAACATCCGTAGATTCTACTTCTTCCTCAACATCTTCTTCTTCAACAACATTGATGCCCATGTCTGACAACATCGACATCGTGTCTTCGATCTGCTCAGAAGAAACCTCGTCCGATGGAAGAACATTGTTTAGTTCATCCATGGTCACATAGCCGCGTTTTTTCGCAGCCTTGATCATTTTCTTTACGGAGTCAGCGGAAAGATCGAGTAAGGACTTTTCAGTCGACTCTGACTTGTTGCCGTTATTCGCGTCGTCTTTGCCCGCAGCAGCTTTCTTGGTGGTCTTTTTATCCGACGCGGCTTTTGCAACAGTCTTTTTCTTCGGCTCTTCTGCCGCATCAGCTTTTGCAGCAGACTTTTTGCCTTTGACGGACTCTTTTGTTTTAGTTGCCATCTATTCTATTTTCCCATTTCTGGTTCAATTGCCGGAAAAAAAGATCGAAAATTAATCCGCCTTATTCCCCAAAAAACTAAATCTTTTTGACCCGATTTCCATACAGCTCCTGAAAAATTTTCCAGCGCCTGTTACGAAAAAAACGAATCACTAAATGTTCATATCCAAATACCGCTACACTGCATTAGGTTAATCTCAAATTAACCCATTGAATCCATGCGTTTTTTTCTATCCTTTTCAAACCTCTTTCATAAGAGAGAGGCACCAAGAGAAAAATTCCATGCGCGGCAAAAGGTTCATCAAATGGTGATTCCCTTTCCACAATGCTTCGTCAAGTTGAAAATTTAAGCTGAAATGGTGCGTTTTTTGAAAATTTCAAGCAAATTCGGCTCTGACATAAAGAAGTGAACCGATGTTTGCATTCAAAATGTTCGGCTCGGGCGCCCGGAAGACACACCAAAACCTTCGATGAGAGCTTCCATGCCATCATCTTTCGCAATTTCAGTTTGAATGTTCAGCAGTCTATCGAGGTTTTCATCGCTATCATCTGATGCTAGCGCTTGCTCTGCTGATTTCAACTCTCTTTGTAGCGTATGACGACGAATATGCAAGGCATATGCTTGCCGCCATCCGTCCACAGCATCTTCAAAGGCTGCATTGATCCCGGTTTGCCAAATACGATTATGAGAAAGCTGAATATCAAGCTTGCTTAGTAATTCTTCCGCACCTGTTTGCCCGATAGCAATTCGCATTTGCTCCGCGGTCAAATCTTCTTGGCGGGTAGCATAATCAACATAAATATCGATCATCTTTTGACGCAGTTCTGCCATTACATGAGAGGAAAGCGTAAGCCCAATAAACTCATCAAAGTAACGCTTCAAAATAGCAGGATGATTAATTGCCCCCATAATCAAAGCAGCCTCTCGCAATGGTATGCCTGCCTTGCCTTTTTTGACCATCGAGCTGTTCAACAAGCTTGGTGATGCACCCACGCGCCCTTTTCCGCTTTTTGAAGAGGATGGATATCTGCCGCCCGTTTGAGAATATCCCTCCCCAAATTTTCCAGCATTAAAATTCCCGCGTCCTCGTCCGCTGCCTTGGGATGGTTGAGAGGATTGAAAAAAGCCATATAGCCGCTCCCGCATATCCTGCTCATAGTGACGACGCACACTTTCATCTTTCACCAGCGAGGTGATGGATCGAATGCGCGCTTCAAGTTCCGCCCGTCTTTCAGGGGTTTCAAAAATGCCTGATGCGGTTTCACGGTTCCAGATCATTTCTGCCAAAGGCAAAGCCGCATTCAGCACATCGCGCATGGCACCTTCCCCTTCCTGTTTGATCAAATCATCAGGGTCCAATCCTTCTGGCAACAAAGCAAAGCGAGCTGAACGGCCCGGCTCAAGCCCCGCAAGCAGCATATCAATCGACCGATAAGCTGCTTTCAAACCGGCGTCGTCACCGTCAAAACAAAGCAGCGGCTCATTGTTCAGCCGCCATAAAAGCAGCATTTGACGTTCTGTCAGAGCTGTCCCAAGCGGCGCAACTGCATTGGGAAATCCGGCCGCATGAAGCGCAATAACATCCATATATCCTTCAGCTACAATGATCTGGCCTTTTTCGTATGCCGGCTTTCTTGCCTTGGCAAAATTGTAAAGGACGTTGGACTTGTGAAATAATTCGGTTTCAGGAGAATTGAGATATTTAGCCGGAACATCGGCGCTAAGCGCCCGCCCACCAAATGCAATCACACGTTCTCTGGCATCAGGAATTGGAAACATGATCCTGTCGCGGAAACGGTCATAGGAAACAGCAATTCCTTCCCCGTGCACCACCATGCCACACGCTTCAATCTGATCAGCCTTTGCGTTTTTTGAAGCCAAATATTCTTTCAGTGCATTTCGGCTTTCAGGGGCATAACCAATCCTGAATTCTCTTTGAATAGCGGGGCTGATGCCGCGCCCGCGCAGATAAGCTCTCGCCTTCGCGCCGCCTGGTGCATGCAATTGCTCCTCAAAATACTGCGTGGCCATTTCCATGACATCATAGAGCGTCGCTCGTTTGTCTTCCCGCTCCTGCTGACGCTTGTCCACAATAGGCATAGGAATACCGGCTTGATCAGCCAACCGTTCAACAGCTTCTGGAAAACTTAAGCCATCCAGTTCCACCAGAAATCGGAAATGATCTCCAGACACACCGCAGCCAAAACAGTGGTAGCGTCCTTTTCGGTCCTCGCAGTGAAAGCTAGGGCTTTTTTCCCCATGGAATGGGCAACATGCCCAATAATCGCCACGACCCTGATTGGTCTTTTTCTTGTCAAACGTCACGCGCGAACCAACCACCTCAGAAATGGGCAGTCGATCACGAATATCGTCGAGAAATGTATCAGGAAACCGCATGATTAATCACAATTGTTGAACAGGAAATATATTGATGGTGGAGAGGTCGAAATGCAAGCGCATGGTTTAGGCTAAAGACTGATATCGGTTAAGTGTCTAATTTTGCCCTCTTTTCTAAATGGGCTTTTAACGCGTATTTTGCAATCGAATGCACTTCAAGCATGTATAAAAATCATATTAATCTTCAATCCAGCACGTTAATCGCAAAATATTGAGTAAAATGACCTTGAGGAAAGTAATTTTCTTGCATTTTGGTGAGCCATGTCCAATTTTGTTGCTACGACAAATTGGGGTCGTGATGAATGATAGCGTGATTGGGGTCGTGGGGCGATCCTCGTAGCTAACAGCATATTACAATTGTGCCAGCGCAATCGCGTTGATGCCTCGCTGTGTCACGTGCAGTTTGAAAAGCAGTTTGGTGGGATCAATGAGCATACAAAAAAAGGGTCTTAAAAGCTGAGTTAGCTCTCAAAGTTATCGATGAGCAGGATATTTCCGTTGCACTGGAACTTATTCGGGACATTGGCCAATATCAAAACGTTATCTATCATCTGGCATTTAGAACCAATTCACCAACCGATATGCCATTTTTAAAATCGACTTACCCCCATTCATGGCTAGGGCGTTATCTTCAAAAACAATATCACGACATCGATCCCGTCATCCTGGAAGGGTTTGATAAAGACAAACCGTTCTTCTGGTCAGAGCTAAAAGCCGATAAGGAAATCCATAAAGCCTTTTTTGAAGATGCCTTTACCCATGGAGCCGGGAAGACAGGTTTTTCAATTCCGTTGGTGGATAAAACACAACGCAAAGCAATGTTTTCGGTAACGAGTAATCTGGAAGATGCGGATTGGGAAAAGAAAATTGCCAGCGAACGCAAAACACTCGAGCAGATAGCTGACATCCTGCACCGAAAAGCAATCCTGACTGTTTATGGATCAGAAGAAGGCCCTTCGCTTTCTCCACGAGAAATTGAATCTCTATATTGGACAGCCAAAGGCAAAGACTGCGCAACAGTTGCCGAGATCCTTGGGATATCTGAGTTTACGGTTCGCGATTATTTGAAAACCGCACGTCACAAACTTGGGTGCCATACAATAGCCCAGACAATTCACGAGGCAACAAAACGGCGTTTGATTACATACTGATATCATTGAGAATAATGGGAACTTGGCCTTAGCCAACCAATAGCCCACAGAAACTGCAGTGCAATGATAAGGAATACAACCAAAAGAATGCTTTAACGCTTCTACCCCCCCTAATTTGAGGGGATTGCAGAAAAATCATTTATTTGGCTCAATAGGACTGGAAAGCAATACTGTTCATCGCATAGTGGGTTTGATATTCAGTGCTTTTCAAAAGTTGCCCGACCTGAGTGGGTCAGGTCGGGCAACTATTTTTTTATCAAAAAGAATAGTTCGCCACTTGAGAATATTCGGGATTTTACCCGTTTAAGGCAGCTTTGATCATCGCACCGGCAACGCCCATATCCAATTGGCCGCGATAGCGCTCTTTTAGTACGCCCATAACCTTGCCCATGTCACGAAGCGAATTGGCGCCGGTTTCAGTAATAACCTGCGCAACGATTTCCTTCACTTGATCATCAGATAATTGCTCGGGCAAAAACTCTTTGATAATATCAATTTCTTCAAGTTCCTGATCAGCAAGCTCTTGGCGACCGCCTTCGGTGTATAAACGGCTCGACTCTTCACGCTGTTTCACCATCTTGGAAAGAATATCTAATACCTCTTCATCATCGGCTTTGTCTTTGCCCTTACCGCGAAGCGCAATGTCTTTGTCCACAATCGCTGCATGAATAAGCCGAAGAGTAGAAAGTAGTTTGCGTTCCTGTGCCTTTTGGGCAGTAAGTATCTTTTCAGCCAACTGGTCGCGCAACATATTCATTATCCTGTTTTCGCCCCGCCAATCAAAATCTTCCAAGAATTGTCATGCGGTCTTTTCAATTTTCAATAGGCTTTATGAGGGAAATTCCCCCAGTTCTCAACATACTTGTTGATGGAGTGCACGAATGCGCAAGTTTGTGAGAAGAACCCGCTTCTTTGGTTGACCTTGCTACAACAGGCCTTTATCAGTCACTTTCAGCCCTAAACGGATAAATTCATTCGCCTGCACTCCCTTTTGCAGGACCTTTGCATGCGCGAAAAGCACTTGCATTATCATTTAAAGAACGAACTGGAACCCGATGATGACGAACCAAGCCAGCGAAACACTAGAAGCACCAAAAACACCTGCCTGGGGCCATGAGCGCCCTACTGCCATGTTGGTTCTGGCCGATGGCACTGTCATTTCAGGACAAGGATGCGGTATCGAGGGAACGGCAGAAGCGGAAGTTTGCTTCAACACTGCAATTACCGGTTATCAGGAAATCCTCACCGATCCTTCTTATGCTGGGCAGATCGTAACTTTCACATTCCCCCATATTGGCAATACAGGCGCCAATGATGAAGATTTGGAAACCTACTACACCCAATCAAAGTCCCGTGTTGTCGGCGCGGTCTTTAAGGCTCCGATCACACAGCCTTCGAATTATCGCTCAAACAACCACTTCAATGATTGGCTGAAATTGCAAGGTATCATTGCAATCAGCGGAATTGATACGCGCGCGCTTACAGCACTCATTCGCGAAAAAGGCATGGCGAATGCTGTAATTTGCCACAATGCCGATGGTAAGTTCGATATTGAAGCACTCAAGAAACAAGCTGCCAAATGGCATGGCCTCGAAGATCTGGATTTGGCGAAAGAAGTGACATCTTCTCAAGAAGCCAATTGGGATCAAGTTCAGTGGGACTGGAAGAATGGCTATCAAACTTTAAGCGAACCGCTCTTCCATGTGGTTGTCATTGACTATGGTATCAAGCGCAACATCCTGCGTCTTCTTGCTGGTTTGAACTGCAAGCTGACTGTCTTGCCTGCCTCTGCATCAACTGAGGATGTGTTGAAACACAAGCCAGATGGCATTTTCCTATCCAATGGTCCTGGCGACCCTGCAGCAACTGGCAAATACTCTGTACCAGCTATCAAAGGCTTATTGGAAACAGATATTCCCCTGTTCGGTATTTGCCTCGGACACCAGATGCTTGCGCTGGCACTTGGTGCAAAAACATCGAAAATGCATCAGGGCCATCACGGCGCGAACCATCCTGTGAAAGACCACACAACTGGCAAAGTTGAAATTGTTTCCATGAACCATGGCTTTGCAGTTGATGGAAAAAGCCTGCCAAAGGGAGTTGAAGAAACCCATACTTCCCTTTTTGATGACACCAATTGCGGATTGACCGTTACAGGCAAGCCAATATTTTCTGTGCAGCATCACCCGGAAGCCTCACCAGGCCCTCAGGATAGCCATTACCTTTTTCGCCGTTTCGTCAATTTGATGCGCACGAAAAAAGGCATGGAAGCTCTTACGGAATAAATTCACCAGCGCGATTGGATTACCCGGTTTCTGAAACGGGTTTTCCTGCGCCAAACCGATAGCCTTTTTCTTCTTCCACAAAGAACAATACCATGGCTCCAAGGGCCATGAATACCAGAACTAGAAACAGCGCTACCCGTGTCGCCAATTGCTCTGCTTCCAGAGATGCCATACCATCACTAATATAATTCGCAGTGTTATGGGCAATCATCCATCCAAACAAAGCTGGCCCCACCACCGACGACGATCTTCCAGCTACCGCGAACAACCCGAAAAATTCAGCGCTTTTACCTTTTGGCGCGAGCTTGGCAACCATCGTGCGGCTGACCGATTGCAGGCCGCCCATGGCAAATCCGGCAAACGAACCGATGACAAAAAACACCCACCCAATCGTGTTTAACTGCAACCAAACGATGGCAAGTGCCATACAAGCCATTGAACCAAAAATGGCATAGCGGGCATTTATGCTTTGGCTCATATATCCAAACACCCAAGCGCCCACCGTGTTCGTCAGCCCCACCAAAACAATTAGAATAATCAGTTCCTGTTGCCCAAATCCATAAAGAATTGCGCCAATAATGGCGGCAAAATTAAGCGCAATCATCACCCCATCATTATACAAAATAAACGCAGCCATGAATTTGAAATACTCTTTATGCAAACCCATCTCCGAGATTGTTTTCCAAAGTCGCTTAAACCCGAAAGTCAAAACATTTTCGCCTACTGGCAAAGGCTTTGGTGAGGCGGATTCTTTTACGAAAATCAGAAGAGGCAAAGTGAATAGAAGATAAAACACCGCCGTAATAACCAATGTCAGGCGCAGAATAAAATTGCTGTCAAAAATCACAACCAGTGGCAATACGATCAAAAGACAGACAATCCCACCAAGGGATCCAATCGCCCAGCCATTGCCTGAAATCTTGCTGAGCTCATCTGGTTCAGCAATTTCGGGCAACATCGCATCATAATAAACTTGAGCCGCTCGATATCCGATTTCGGCCAATATGAAAAACAACATGCCCGTAAAAATATCGCCCTTCTGTACGAAAAACAGGCAACCTGTAAATCCGGCAGACATTAAGGTGAAAATCCACAACATCCGTTTCTTGACCGCAAAATGATCTGCTAATGTGCCAAGCATCGGGGAAATAATGGCAACAACAATCATGGCTATGGCAACAGAATAGCCCCAAAGCTTCGTTCCCTCAGCGCCGCCAACCACCCCTTGCTTGAAATATGCGGAATAGACCGCAAGCAAAATAACCGCCGCATAGGCCGAGTTGCCAAAGTCGTATAAATACCAAGCCAGTTTGCGGCCCTTTTTCGACGAAAACCAACCCATCGGTAAAATTTCAAATTGCTTATTAGTCATGAAAATCCTGTACTAAATTTATCACATGCCACGCATATGTTTTGATCAAAACGGATAAACAGCCAGCTCTTCTGCCGCAGACCTTACTTCTTGTTGATCTGAGTAAACGCCTCGTTCGTTTGACGGCAAAACTTTGGCAATTGCTTGCATTGTCTCAACACCAATATTCGACAAGGCATCTTTTCTATTGCCCATGCTCTCATTAACTTCGAACGGCCCAATTGGCTCTCCAATCTGTATGGTAAGTTGAGGCCTCCAAATCTTAAACAAGCCGGTAAAGCCCGTTAGCCCCACTGGGACAATCGGAACCTTGGTTTCAGCCGCAATGAACCCGATGCCATTTCTTGGATAACGCAAAACCTGAGCCCATGCCCCTCCCTCTGGAAATATCCCGACAACACCACCTTTTTCGAGTGTGGCAACCGCATAGTCCAAAGATGAGCGCGAATAGGCACCACGATGGACCGGGAAATACCCCCATAACTTTGGCAGAAATTTCACAATGGCTGGCGCATTGGGAAAACGAAATCCTCCGACAAATTCCACTTGTCGATCACAAAGATACAAAAGCGCAACGGGGTCTGAAAAATGAAAGTGGTTGGCAGCTAGAATATAAGGCCCACTTTTAGGCAAATTCTCTTGCCCTTTAATAACCAATCTACCCAGCAGAAAGAATGCGATCCCAGAAAGGATGCGAAGAAAGCCGCGCATAAAGACACGTCTGGGATAAGGAAAATCCCGCCTGTCTGTTCTTTGCTCCATGCCACCCCTCTAAGCCATTTGGCGTTACGATAGCAGATGAGCGCGATGAAACAACAATGTCCTGACATTTTCTCAAAGTTGTCATGGAACTTTCGGTTTCTTGCCACATTTGATTACCACATTGAAAGTGTAAGCGAATCACTTGAGACTAATCGCTGACACAAATTGCTTACTTGATCCTTTGCAAACGGGAGAACAGAAATGCAAAAGAGATCAAAAGGAAGCCATCTTAGACTGGTTGAAAACGGCATGGAAAACCCGTTAGTGCAAACGCCAACTTTGCCTACCTCAAAAGGCTTAGTCGCTAAGACTGCCAGTATGGCCAAAACAGCAGGCCAAAGAACGCGCGAAATCATGTTCTTTTCACCTTGGCAACAGCGTTCAAAAATTAGAAACTAATTTGATATCAATGTTCAAGAGCGTTTGTTTAGATGCGCTTGACGAGCCAATCGACCATTGGCGTCGACCTCACCAACCACCTTTTCTTCCAGTGCAAGTTGATCTAACAGCGAACTTTAACGTTAACAAAGACGTGCGTTGGCCAATTCGTGTTCACAGCAAAAAGCACGAAAGGTCATCACTTGTTGCCGGATCAATCTATATGCGGTCAATAAAAAACCGGGAACATGCCCCGGTTTTATTAATCTCACCTGTCAGTAGTTTTTTTCATAAGCTACGTGCGTTGAACGTATCGCAGGCTTCAATGCGGCCAGATTCAAAACCACGTGTAAACCATCTTTTGCGTTGTTCAGACGTTCCATGGTTAAACGCTTCAGGCACAATATAGCCCTGTGTGCGCTTTTGAATGCTATCATCACCAATTTGATTGGCTGCGACCAAAGCCTCTTCCAAATCACCGCGTTCCAGCCAACCTTGTTTGGCAACAAAATGCCCCCAAACTCCGGCAAAACAGTCTGCCTGCAACTCGACTTTCACTGATGTCTGGTTGACCTCGATCTTGCCCATGCTGCTGCGCATGCGATTGAACTCTGGCAACACACCGATAACATTTTGAACATGGTGACCTACTTCATGGGCTAACACATAGGCCTGAGCAAAATCTCCCTTGGCGCCAAACTGACGCGAAAGCGTGTTGTAGAAATCAAGATCAATATAAACTTTGCTATCGCCCGGGCAATAAAACGGACCCGCTGCAGAGCTTGCCGTTCCACATGCTGAGGTCACCTGATCTTCAAAAATGTTCAGTTTAGGCAAAGGATATCGTTTGCCGTAACCCTTGAAGATGTTGGTCCAAACCTCTTCCGTCGAACCCATGATAACTTCCATGAATTCACGCATCTCGTCTTGCTTGCCAGCGGTGCCTGTTTGACGGTTTACCTCGGGCGATTGCTGGGGAGAGATGGAAGAGCCGAGACCGCCACCCAGACCACCACCTGCAAGGCCACCAAGAAGCGACAAAGGATTTAGCCCCAGCGCCCAAAGAACAACACCTATAATAATTAGCGTGCCGCAGCCCATGCCGCCTGAGCGCGCTGGTCTAGCGCCGCCACCTGTTGGCATGCGAAATCCGCCACCGCGCGGCATACGGAACATACCACCGCCACCGCTTTGTCCGCGCGTGTCGTTGACATTACTGCTCCGTCTTCTACCTTTCCATTGCATATTACTATATCTCCTGAGCCACGGTTCAAATCCGAGGCCAAATATCAAAGTGCCACATATATTGCGACGTCCAGGAGGTAAATAACCACAAAAAGCTCATGTTGCAAATCGCAATCCGAGATAGTCGGCGATTAATTGGCGCTGATCCAATTGGACATTTTTCCAATCGCATCATCGTTGAAAACCAACCCGATATGATCAACGCCGTCGAGAATTTCATAGGTTCCATTTTTCACAAATTGAGACATCAGGGGTTCGTATTCTTTTGCAAAAAAGGTTTCATCCTTGCTTCCCACTAGCAACATTAAGGGCTGCTTTAAGCGTGCAAGATCTTTCTTATAGTCACCTCTGGGAGCAAACCCAGCATTCAAAGCATGAGAATATTCCACTGTGGCCGTATCACCCAATTCAGACTCTAAGATCGATTTGGGCATATTGAATTTCATTACCGGCAGAAAATCCAATGTGTGAATACCAACACCATTGAGCATGGATAAGCCAATAATTCGGCGGACTGCAGGATAGGCCCAATTGCCAGAATTGGGTCTGGTCGTCGGCGCATCATGTTTCAAAAAAGGTGCAAGCAGGATAAGCTTGTCAGCGTTCGAACCATACTCTCCGCTGGCAAAGCGGACAACAAAACCGCCACCTGAAGAATGCCCTCCCAATACGACTTCCTTTTTTGCTCCGTGAACCTCTTTCAACGTTTCAATCAGGTCAGCCATATCTTCTTCCAATTGGCTTATATGGTTGATGGTGCCTTTTGTAACCGCTTCCGGCCCATGCCCCCGCAAGTCAGGAAGCACAACATCGCCTAATCCGGACCTGGCAAAATCCGATGCCATTTTATGAAACTGCATACCGTGCCAAGATGATCCGTGAACCAGAATGATCACCCGGTCAGTTGATGCGGCGGAAGCATAAAAGCGATAGCCAAGTTTAGCCCCATCTCGCGCCATATATTTCGTTAAATCGGGCATGCCCGAATAATCAGCATCAACAGCCTGACCAAAATCAATCCCCTTTTCTTCCGTCTGGCTTACGGCAATACTTGAAAGTGACTGCGAGGCAATGACAAAGTAGATGGCAATGAAAACGGCCAATGCGATAAGAATTTTTTGAAACATGTTTTTTCCTGTGTGATAAAATTTTGGCGGTCAAGTAGCGGCCCTAATGGATGAATGTTCAAACCATAGTCGTGTTTTTTACGTGAATAATTCTAAGCGAACGCCCGGTAAAACTGCCTGATGCAAAGCCAATAACAGCAACGAAAATCACTAGAAAAATCGGCTGCGAAACAGTTTGCGGGGAAACGCCTCTGGTAACGCCCAACACGAAATTGGACAAGAATAAGATCATGATCATTGCGAATGTGAACCACTCTCCACGAACACGAATTGTTTTTGCCAGCTTCTCGATAATCCATTTGATTTGCAGGCGGTAGCCGATGGATTCTCCCACCATAAAAGCAACGGCGAACCCTATCCAAACAATCACTCCTTGGGGCAAACTGAAAACGGTTCTCAAGCCAAGCAACCCAAGAAATGGGACGGCATAGTAAAGCCACAAGGGAGCTGTTCGATCTTTCGTCGACCTAAGGCCCAAGAAGATCAAGCCTATCAACAAGGGCCAGACCCAAACCGGTGTTCTTTCCAGTATTTGCATCATAATAGTTTCTTTCAGTTTATAAAATATTCATTGGTCCATCCAAAAGTAATGGCCCTGATCTGATTCTATTTGTTAATTTCGAATGGCCGTCTCCGGGAGAAATATAAGGCGATTAGCCCCGCTAATATGATGGGTATCAACCAACCACCAGCCTGCTCAAAGACATCTGTCTGGCTATCACCAAACAACATCTCGTAATTCAGTCGTCCCGGTAAAAATGTGAACCCTCCGGCAATCACCATTCCGCCAATATAGGTGGCTTTCATGGTGCGCAGATGCTCCTGGATATTACCTTTACGCGCCGCATAGATCGCATAGACCAAGCTGATCGGCGTTGTGACAGCCAGAATATGGATCGGGCTATAATTGCCCCAGAGTTGAATTTCATGGATGAAGAATGCGCTGAAAGATGTGACTAACATCAACAGAACCCAAACCTTGCCTAACTGCTTATGGGTGGTATTTCCTTTGCGTATCCAAAGCACCACGGCACCAAGAAAAAATGCACCCATGGCAGCGATCATATGAATTTGAATGGCTAAACTGGCTTCAAAGAATGGTTCAAGCGTCATCACGGAAATCCTTATCTGTTAAAACTCTCGATTGATATTTCGTTGAAGAGAGGTAAAACAGATCTATGAAACCAGAACAGCCAAACTACGCGAACGACCATGAATTCTTCGCCAAAGAACCGCCTTTGCAACTCACGCTTCGTGTAATGCAGGCCATCTATTCCAATTCTAAGTTCTGGATTGGCGCTGTTGCTGTCATTGCTATCCTCACGGTTGCTGGCCCGTTCGACACGTTGAATGACTTGGAGTTTGCACCGCGTTTGGTTTACTGGGCGGCAATATCCTTGGTTACCTGGCCAATGGGCATGGGGTGCTCGATCTATTTTGGCGTCGGCCTTTTTCAGCGTGGTGTTCCCGAATGGATCGCCCGTATCATCGGCGGTTTGATTGGTGGCATTCCAATCGGCTTTTTTGTGTGGGCGATCAATAAATATATCGCCGGCAACGACATCGGCACTTTCGAGGATTTGGTTCGCCTGATTGGCTATACAACAATCATCTCTGCTGCCGTTTCCATTCTCTACTATCTTTTAGAGAGCAGCGTGCGCCCTGAGGGACAATCGACAAGTCTGGCAAATGGCTCGATTACCAGCCACGTTCAAACACCAACATCACCGTTCTTTGGTCGGTTGCCAGTAGAGCTGGGTAAAGATCTGATCTCTCTGCAAGCTCAAGACCATTACATCAAAGTCACAACCAACAAAGGCAGTGAGATGATTCTCATGCGTTTGGCCGATGCTGAAAAAGAGTTGGAAACCATTCCGGGAATTCGCACACACCGCTCTTGGTGGGTATCCCACAGACATATTGAGGACACTGAACGCGAAAACGAAAAGACCTCGATTATCCTTTCAAATGGTGAAAAAGTTCCCGTAAGCCGGACTTATGCGAAAGCAGTTCGTGAATATTTGGAAAACCGCATTTCATAACCAAACAATTCTGCTTTTCCGCATGCAAAATTTTATCTGAAAATTGATCGTGGATAGGCGTTTTTTTGCTGATTTTCGGGGTTACATCCCCATGGCACTTACCCTATAAGACAGACTTAGCCACACAGTTATACCTATGCGCCGGACAGTTCATACTGCCCGGTTTTTCATGCAGCGTGCCAAATGGCCAGTGCCTGCAAAAAGATGGATGAGACAATGCCTAAACGCCAAGATATCAATTCAATTCTGATCATCGGGGCTGGCCCCATTATCATCGGCCAAGCTTGCGAGTTTGACTATTCTGGGACACAGGCCTGTAAAGCACTAAAGGCGGAAGGCTACCGGATTATTTTGGTTAACTCCAACCCTGCAACGATCATGACCGATCCCGATCTTGCCCATGCAACCTATATTGAACCCATTACGCCAGCTGTTGTTGCGAAGATCATTGAAAAAGAGCGCAATGAGCGCCCCAATGACAAATTGGTTTTGTTGCCAACCATGGGTGGTCAGACGGCGTTGAACTGTGCCCTGTCCCTAAAGCAAATGGGTATACTTGATAAATTCGATGTCGAGATGATTGGCGCTGATGCCAAGGCAATCGACAAAGCCGAAGACCGCAAATTATTCCGCGAGGCAATGCAGAAGATCGGCCTTGAAACGCCAACATCCAAACTTGCCAATGCCACTGAGGTTAAAACCAAAGACAAGGCAATCCACTCAGCAGAAGTCGAACGGATCAAATCGGAGATCACGGACAAAGCTGAATTGGAAGAAGCACTCGACGCATATGAGCGCGAATGGAACCTTGGGGAGATGGATCGCAAAGAGCGTTATAAAGCCCACGCGATGGCAATTGCTTCAGATGCCATCTCAGTTGTAGGACTTCCTGCCATCATCCGGCCTTCGTTCACATTGGGCGGCACTGGCGGCGGCATTGCCTATAATAAATCAGAGTTCTTCGAAATCGTTGAAAGCGGCCTTGACGCGTCTCCAACCACAGAAGTGCTGATCGAAGAATCTGTTCTCGGTTGGAAAGAATATGAAATGGAAGTGGTCCGCGACAAAGCGGATAACTGCATTATCATCTGCTCAATCGAAAACATCGATCCTATGGGCGTCCACACCGGCGACTCTATCACAGTCGCCCCTGCCCTAACTTTGACCGACAAAGAATACCAAATCATGCGTAACGCATCGATTGCGGTTTTGCGTGAAATTGGTGTTGAAACAGGCGGATCAAATGTGCAATTCGCCGTGAACCCAAAAGACGGGCGTCTGGTCGTTATTGAGATGAACCCACGCGTATCGCGTTCTTCTGCCCTTGCCTCCAAAGCAACAGGTTTTCCAATTGCCAAAGTCGCAGCCCGCCTTGCAGTTGGCTATACACTGGATGAATTGGAAAACGATATTACAGGCGGCGCGACACCAGCCTCGTTTGAGCCAAGCATCGATTATGTTGTTACGAAAATTCCGCGCTTTACGTTTGAGAAATTCCCCGGCGCAGAACCAACGCTGACAACAGCCATGAAGTCTGTCGGCGAAGTGATGGCTATCGGCCGTACCTTTGCCGAGTCGCTGCAAAAAGCACTGCGCGGTCTGGAAACTGGCCTGACAGGCGTTGATGAAATTGAAATCCCCGGTCTTGGCGAGGGCGATGACAAGAATGCAATTTCAGCAGCCCTTGGCACGCCAACGCCAGACCGCCTGCGCATGGTGGCGCAAGCCTTCCGTGAAGGCTGGACGATTGATTTGGTTCATCAGGCTTGCCGCATCGATCCTTGGTTCTTGGAACAGATCGAAGCAATCATTCACATGGAAGCGCGTATCCGCGAACATGGCTTGCCTGCTGATCAGGAAAATCTGCGCATGCTCAAAGCCATGGGCTTTTCCGACGCACGCCTTGGCACACTGGTCAAAGGCGATGCTCGCAAAGTTGCTAAACTACGCGAACAACTCGACGTGCATCCGATCTACAAACGCATCGATACTTGCGCAGCAGAATTCGCATCGCCTACCGCCTATATGTATTCCACTTATGAAGTACCTTTCGCTGGTGAACTTCGCTGCGAATCCAATATTTCGGATCGAAAGAAAATTGTCATTCTTGGTGGCGGACCAAACAGGATCGGCCAGGGTATCGAGTTCGACTACTGCTGTTGTCACGCGGCCTTTGCATTGGCTGATGCTGGTTACGAATCCATCATGGTCAATTGTAACCCTGAAACCGTCTCCACCGATTACGATACGTCTGACCGTCTCTATTTTGAGCCGCTAACTCCGGAAGATGTTTTGGAAATACTGCATCTTGAGCAGAAAAAGGGAACGCTGCATGGCGTTATAGTCCAATTCGGCGGACAAACTCCTTTGAAGCTCGCAAATGCTCTTGAAGAAGCAGGCATTCCAATTCTTGGCACGTCACCAGACGCGATTGACCTTGCAGAAGACCGCGACCGTTTCCAAAAACTCTTGCACAAGTTGGATCTTCGCCAACCAAAGAACGGCATTGCTTATTCTGTTGAGCAAGCCCGCCTTGTTGCTGCCGAATTGGGTTTCCCGCTGGTTGTCCGTCCATCTTATGTATTGGGTGGCCGTGCCATGCAGATCATCCATGATGACGGCGCACTTCAGAATTATTTGCTGGAAACAGTTCCTGGTCTTGTTCCTGAAGAAATCAAAGCCCGTTACCCCAATGATAAAACCGGGCAGATCAACACGCTGCTTGGCAAAAATCCGCTTCTGTTTGACGGCTATTTGCCAAACGCAATCGAGCTGGATGTTGACTGCCTTTCCGATGGTGAAAACGCATTCGTGCCCGGGATTATGGAGCACATCGAAGAAGCTGGCATTCACTCTGGCGACAGTGCTTGCTCGCTTCCAGTTCATACGCTGAACAATGATATGCTGGACGAGTTAGAGCGCCAGACAAAACTATTGGCCAAAGAGCTGAAAGTTGGCGGCCTGATGAATGTGCAATATGCCATCATGGAAGGCGAAATTTACATCATCGAGGTCAATCCAAGAGCATCGCGCACGGTTCCATTTGTAGCCAAAGCACTGGGCAGCCCGATTGCAAAAGTCGCAGCCCGCATCATGGCTGGCGAAACCATCGATGCAGCATTCGCCCATTACGGCGGCAAGCCTGATGCGCGCAGCCTGAAACACATTGCAGTGAAAGAATCCGTATTCCCATTCGCTCGTTTCCCGGGCGTTGACACCCTGCTTGGCCCTGAAATGCGCTCAACGGGTGAAGTCATGGGCCTCGACACCACCTATGCCATGGCGTTCGCAAAAGCTCAGCTTGGATCAGGAACAGAACTACCGAAAAAAGGTACTGTGTTCTTCTCCATGAAAGGCGACGACAAAGGCCGCGTTTTGCAATCAGCAAAAGATTTGCAAGCAGCAGGTTTTGCGATCATGGCCACAGGCGGCACAAGCCGTTATTTCATCGAGCATGGCGTAGAATGCGAACGCATCAACAAAGTGTTGCAGGGTCGCCCGCATATCGAGGACGCGATCCGAAACCGTCAGGTACAGCTAGTTTTCAACACCACCGGCGGCCAAAAAGCAGTTTCCGATTCCAAATCCCTTCGCCGCGCAGCCTTGATGATGAAAGTGCCATACTTCACCACTGTCAACGGCATCAACTCCGCTACCCAGGCAGCCTTGGCACTGAAAAACGGGAAGATGGAAGTTCGACCATTGCAGAGCTATTTTGAGTAGGTCTTTCAGGCCTGCTTCACCTTTGCAATACTCCCCAAATCTGGCGTTTTCCTCTTCCCTCGACCTAACAAAGTGCTAGGCGTATAAAGCGCTGTTTGCAGAAGGATCATCGGCTTGGTGACGCATAGCGCGATGATAGCGCCTGACACTATGAAACTGGCTAGCAAGATCACTATGGGCGGCATCATCCCTTCGGCATAGACAAACCAACCAAAGCCGGTGGCTAGATAGACCACAAATCCATGCGTCAAATAAGGCAATAAACTGTGTTGTCCGGCATAGGAAAACCAACCTGTGCGCTTTGGCAGCAAAACCAACATGGACCAAATCATAGTCCCTGCCCCGATCAGCATCACTATTCGCATAGCCGCGCCTGAGACGTCATCCAGCTTCAAACGCGAATAGCTTTTTACATGATACAGCCATTCAGGCTTAAAACCGTTTGACGCAAGGATAAATGCTAAAACCGCAAAAGAAACGATGAGCAACCAAGCATATAGTTTGACTTTTTCCAAGCTAACAAAGGGCAATTTACCCATTGTGGAAACTTGATATCCGGCAACAAAAAACGGCAACAAAACCAGGGTCCGCGAGAAGGATCCGTCATAGCCGATATACTTTGTTCCTCCAGCAATCAGCGCAATCAAAACAGAAGACGCCAGCGCCATCTTCACCCGCGACAAAGGTATGATCAACAAGCGCCAGCAAACCAAGCTCGCCAAATACCACAACAGCCAATAGGGTCGCGTTAGCGCCTTATACCAGTCAAACTCATTGCCAAAGACAAAGACTTCCATAGCCCAGAACAGTATCTGACAGATAATCAACGGCTGCACCAATTGGGTCAGAATTTTACCCATAGCAACCCATGAAACCTCAGCCCGAGCAAACATTCCACTAACGAAAACCAAAGCTGGCACGTGAAAACTGTAGATGAAAATATAAGCCCAACGTGTGCTCACATCATTGGTAATAAAAGGCTCTATCAAATGCCCGAAGACCACAAGCCAGATCAAAAATGTCTTGGCGATGTCTAAACTGGGGTCACGACTGCCTGTATGGGTTGAGGTAAAATGCATCCCTCATATTAGGCAAACAAGCGTGAAAATACGGGTGAGAAAACCACTAAACTTTTAGCTAGTTGGCAGAAATTTCGAGATCAAACACCATAATACCCCCTGCTCCGCCGTTGCATAATTCACAGAGTTTGCTACCTAGCTGCTGATGGGTGGGATGAACAAGATATGCTTTCAACGCCAGTTGATCGTCGAACCGGATCACGAAACCATCACTGAAGTTCTGTGACTTCATTTCAAAGTCGCGATTGGGGCCAAAATCAAAACCCAAGACCCCAGTCAAGCATTGGCTAAAGTTGGCAAGTTCCTGCAAGACACTGGCGCGCTGATCACGCGAAACTCCGTCTTTGAAGCTACAAAAAAACGCAATGCAAGATCATCTTTTAATCCCAGTAAATGTGTGTGATTTGTCTATATCGCAGGACCTGGTCGCATCTTGCTGTCATCGCTAAAGCGTGAAAATCTGAAGCGATGCATGTCATGTCCCGCTGGTTTTCCCGCTACAATTTTCGCGATGATCCTGCCAAAGCCCGGGCCAATGCCAAAGCCATGGCCGCTCATACCTGTAGCCAAAATCACGCCCTCCAGTTGTGGAACACGGTCCACAATCGGCACGAGATCAGGCATCGTGTCAATCATCCCTGCCCAAGTATGTTTCAGCTCTGGTTTACCTAATTGTGGAAACCGCTTGGCAAATTCATCCCGCAATTCTTCAGTCTTTTGATGGTTTGGTTGAGGCTCTAAAACGCGCAGTCGCTCAAACGGGCTGACTTCATCTTCCGCCCATTTGCGCGGCACACGCCATTGATCCGGAAACCCCTTTGGCGCAGAAATTCGCAGCTTTGTGTCGCGCCAATGTTCTGTTGCAACAGGCAGCCATTTGAAGAAATGACGAAACGCATCCGGTCCCAAATATAGATCATGCAGATTGCTGACAGATATAGTGTATCCACCATCTTCACGCCGCCTGAAGGCCAGCTTTTCATCAGCGGCATTGCCTGTAAAAACTTCCTTCATTGGCGCGGTGGCACTGACAGACGATCGAACGCTGAGCTGTGGTATCGAAATGCCGTGGCGTTGCAAAAACAGGGACGACCAAGCCCCAGCCGCCAATACAACCTGATCGCATTTAATCGTGCCGCTTTCAGTTATAACCCCGCGCAATGTTCCAGCTGCAAAATCAAATGCCCTTGCCGCGCAATTTTCACGAATAGTAATCCCTTTGGATTGTGCAAGTTCCGCCAAGGCTGGCACAGCCAACCAGGGTTCGGCGCGCGCATCGTTGACGGTGGTGGTTGCCCCAACCCATTGATGGGCATAAGAGGTCCCGCCCTGATCAATGCGATCAGCCACCTGCGCTTTGGTTAGAACCCTCGTATCCAGCTGGTGCTGTTTGGCAATATCCACCCAGGCCAAACGCTTTTCCATCTGCGCCTCGCTACTGGCTAAATATAAAATGCCTTCGCGCTTAAATCCGGTCCGTCCTTTAACTTTGGCATCCAATTCACCCCAAAGACGGTTCGCTTCCATCATAATGGGCAATTCGTCCTCATCGCGTCCGTGCTGGCGTATCCAGCCCCAGTTTCGCGATGACTGCTCACAGGCCATCCTGCCCTTTTCAACGATAGCAACCGAAAAACCTTCTTCAACGAGATAGAGCGCGGAGGTAATGCCGATAATGCCGCCGCCAATAACCACCACATCCACTGCCTCAGGCAGCGAATCGCCAAAGCGTAACGGCGTGTTCAAATCGATTGGACCCAGTTGGATATGCGGTTTTATTTGGCTTCCCATTGAAAAATCCGTCTGTTCAAAGCATTGGTTTTAACGACAATCTATCTAATTGCCCAAACCGAAAACAAAAAATAGGTGAAATCGCGAAAAAAGCTGTTATATTGTAGAAGAAGTCAAAACGAGCGGCCCTGAGATTTCTTATCTGGGGGTCGTTTTCTTTTTGTCAAAACTCCAACGATCGGGAAATAATATTAAACCCGTTCGCGATTAGAATTGAGAAGAACAATGGAAAAAGTACCAATGACCCCTGAAGGCCACGCCATGCTGGAAGTGGAGTTGAGGCGCCGTCAATCAGAAGATCGACCAGCCATCGTGGCTGCAATCGCTGAAGCCCGCGCCCATGGTGATCTTTCCGAGAATGCTGAATACCATGCAGCAAAAGAAAGCCAAAGCCATAACGAAGGCCGCATTGGCGAGCTCGAAGATTATCTTTCACGCGCTGAGATTATTGATATCACCAAATTGTCCGGCAAGACCGTAAAATTCGGAGCAACTGTCAAATTGATTGACGAAGAAACCGAGCAGGAAAAAACCTACAAGATTGTGGGCGATCAGGAAGCTGATGTAAAAGACGGCAAGATTTCGATCTCGTCTCCGATTGCTCGCGCCTTGATCGGAAAGTCCGAAGGCGATTCAGTCGAAGTTGCTGCGCCAGGCGGTTCAAAGGATTATGAAATCCTGTCGGTAAAATTCATCTGATTATTCGGATATATAAAATGTAAAAGGCGGTCTGGAAACAGATCGCCTTTTTGCATTCTCGGTTGGCTGAAAAGTTAAACTGGCATCCAGTCTTTTTCGTTCTCATCCAGCCATAAATCACGAAGCCAAGGCGCCGGGCGTGTGCGGTATCGCAATTTTGGACAATCGCCGACCAACGCCTCTTCCATTTTCGGCGTGCCATGAAAACACATCACGCGGCAATTATCTGGAAGATCAGGCTTCAAAACAAAATTCAAAGGGAAATAGGGAATAGCCTGTCGTTTGAAACTGCATATCCACCCTTCAGGAAAATATTCCAGATCACCATGCTTCAGCGCTGTCATGGAGGTGTATCTTTGCTCGCCTTTATAGGCAATCGAGCCTTGAAGATCAGCTGCAAAATCAGAATACAAATAGGAATGCAGATCAACGTCCAATCGGATCACAGACCCATGACCGCCGGGGCGACCGCGGCGCTTTTCCAGCCAGTCTTGCCCCATACAAACTTTACCAGGCATATAATCAAAAAGTGGACCCAACGGGCCTGAAACAACAACATCAAGATCCATCTGCAAACATGGCCCTGACAAGTTACCCTCGCCTGGTTTAAAGATCGTCAATTTGCGCCAAGCCCCGCGTCTTTTACCCGTTGTCATGGCTGTCACCATTTCATCTTCAAACGGTACAACAGGCAATGGCTGAATTTCAACTTCGCTTCGAATATCTTCGGCATTTTCCGTAAAGCAAACAAAGCGAAAAGGACGGTCCATATGACGCTTCACACCTGCATAGAGCCGGTTGACGTAATAAGCGGGGAACTTGTCTCCCCACTTGATACAGGTGACAGTCACAGGAGATTTATCAATTTTTTTAGACATGCGGGAGATTGGTTCCAAAAGGTTACTTAGGCGCCTTGTAAGCTTCCGTTAGCATTGAATTGCTCAAACGCATACCCACGAAAGCAAAAGCTGGCTGATTGTTGCCCAAAGCCCACAGATGGCATTCATCAGGCTTTTTTGTCTTTCCCCCAGCCAATTGAGTTCAGCATCTTGTAAACAAGCCCCCAGAACGCCTATTTTAGGTTCAAGAAACAATTAAACAATAGCCAAGAGCACAGCCACCATGAGCACATCAAACGAGAAAACACCCATTCATACCAAAGTTTTGATCATTGGATCAGGACCGGCAGGATATACAGCAGCAATCTATGCAGCGCGCGCCATGATGAAGCCAATTTTGGTGGCTGGCATGGAGCAAGGTGGCCAGCTGATGATCACCACGGAAGTTGAAAACTATCCGGGCTATGCGGACCCAGTTCAAGGCCCTTGGATGATGGAGCAAATGCTCGAGCAGGCAAATAATGTGGGTACAGAAATCATCAACGATCATATCGCCGCAGCAGATCTATCCCAACGCCCGTTCAAACTAACAGGCGATGGCGGGCAGATTTATACATGTGATACCCTGATCATCGCTACAGGTGCCAAAGCAAAATGGCTTGGTATTCCAAGCGAACAAAAATTCATGGGCTTTGGCGTGTCTGCCTGCGCAACCTGCGACGGGTTCTTTTACCGCGACAAACATGTGATCGTCGTTGGCGGCGGTAACTCTGCTGTCGAAGAATCCCTTTATTTGTCAAACCTTGCCTCGAAAGTGACTCTGGTTCATCGACGCGACAGCCTTCGCTCGGAAAAAATATTGCAAGAACGACTGTTCGCAAAGGAAAATGTCGACATTCTCTGGAACCACGAGCTTGAAGAAATCACCGGCAAAGAAGGCTTCCCACCAGCTGTAACCGGTGCGAAATTGAAGCATGCAGAGACCGGCAAAGTGACCGACATTGCTGTCGATGGCGTGTTCATCGCGATTGGACATGCGCCGCAAACCGAACTCTTTGAAGGTCAATTGCGTAAAAAGTCATCTGGATATTTGTGGACCGCACCTGATTCAACTGCTACCGAAATCCCGGGCGTATTTGCTGCTGGTGATATCACCGACGATATTTACCGCCAAGCTGTGACCGCAGCTGGTATGGGTTGCATGGCAGCACTGGAAGCGGAAAAGTTTATCGCCGCTAATGAGAGCATGGCACAAGCAGCCGAGTAACGATAAGCACTTCGGCAAAAAAGGGAAACCAAAATGGATTGGGACAAGCTGCGCATTTTTCATAGTGTGGCAGATGCAGGCAGCTTTACCCGCGCAGCCGAGCAACTGAACTTAAGTCAATCAGCAATTTCTCGTCAGGTCAGCGCCTTGGAAGCTGATCTCGGTGTACCATTGTTTGCGCGCCATGCACGTGGCTTGATGATGACGGAGCAAGGCGAGACCCTATACAGAACCGTCCACGACGTTTTGTTGAAACTTCAGTCCACCGTGAGCTCTTTGACCGAGTCGACCAACCGTCCGACAGGCAAGTTGAAAGTAACCACCACTGTTGGCCTGGGAACTGGATGGCTAACGTCGCGTGTTCATGAGTTTCTTGAATTATATCCAGAGGTTCAACTGGAAATTAATTTACTGGATGAGGAACTGGACTTGGCAACCCTCCAAGCAGATTGCGCTATTCGTCTGCGCCAACCCCAACAAGCTGACATCATCCAGCGCAAGCTTTTTACCGTGCATTTTCACATTTATGCATCGCCTGAATACTTGAACCGTTTTGGACAACCAAAGAATCTTGAAGAGCTGGATAATCACAGAATCCTTGCATTCGGGGAAAATACGCCAGCATACCTTGCCGACACAAATTGGCTCAAGACAGCGGGACGACAGGATAACAATCCGCGCACTCCAGTGGGTGAGGTCAACAATATGGTTGCTTTGAGAAAAATGACCGAGAGCGGAGCGGGAATTTGCGTTCTTCCAGACTACATCGTGGACAAGAAGCATTCGCTTGTGCGTTTGATGCAAAGCGCTGAAGTGCCTAGTTTCGATACCTATTTTTGCTATCCTCAATCCATGCGCGGATCAGCAAAGCTTGGCGCATTTCGTGATTTCATGATCGCCAAAGCGCGAGAATGGGCTTTTTAGGACCATCAATCATTCCATCAACCTTGTACGCTTGCCTTTCTTTCCCTAAACTTTCTGAAAATGGGCGAGGAGAGAATGCATATGAAAACGATTGCGCAAAACTATAACTTGATTTTCAAGATCATTTTGTCGGCTTTGATGGCCATCTTTATATGGATTAATATACCTCTCCAAGCATCCGCGCAGTTGCAAATTCAAATTGGTGGCAATGAGGCGGACTTCAAGGCTCGATTGGCTGCCGATGGATATGACCGCATTACAACAAAGAAGCTTGGACTGTCAGAGTCTAAATTTGATGCCTGCAAGGACGGCCGACGTTTTCGCATTGAGTTTCAGTGGACTGGAAAGGTCGAAAGAAAGGTCATTGGTGAGTGCCGCAGAACAATTGATGAAACTGCTATCCGTAAAATACTAAACGATCGAGGCTTCCGTAGAATAACAATAGAAGATCGTGCTGGTAAGTTTCTTGCTATCGGTTGTTTACGTAGCCAGCGCTACCGCGTTGAAATGAACTACTATGGCGATGTTACTAGAGAGCGCCGCATAGGCAGTTGTCAAGAAGCACTAAGTCCTGAAGATGTTATCTCTAAACTCGAAGAGGCTGGTTACAATCGCGTAGCATTTATTGATCGTAAGCTACCCCGTTATCGCGCTGAGGCATGTCTTAGAAATGATCGTCTAGATTTAATACTGGATCGCAATGGCGACATTCGTGAATCCAATAAAATCGGCAGATGCCGCCCTGAGCAGCAAGTCAATCAACTTGTCTCAATCATGGAAGAAAAAGGATATAGCGACGTCGTGGTTATTGATCCTAAATTGCCGCGATACCTGGCTCAAGGTTGCCGCAATGGAAGCCTCATGGAGGTTACCCTCAATCGGTGGGGTGACGTGTCTGATGAAGTAAGAATTGGCCGCTGTCGCACTCGATTGAACGAAGATGAAATCACGGCAGCTATGAAAGAAAATGGCTATCGAAACATTTCTATTAGAGTTGCTGGCAACAGCTATGTTACCCGCGGATGTAAAGATAATCGCTACGAAGAGATTGTATTATCAAAGGCCGGACGATTGATAGATCGCAAGGAGCTTGGTAATTGCAATGCGCCAAAGATCAATGATCTTGCTGAAACCCTCCGTGGAAGAGGACTTTCCAAGCTACAGTTTTTTGTCGAGGCTTGTCAGCGGAAACAGAGAGTTCGCATCATGTTTGATGAGTTCGCCAATCGTACAGGCAATGAAGTTATCGGTAAGTGCTGAGTACAGTAACTCGCTATCTGCTAAACCACTGGCAAGGCAAACAAAGCCTTGCCTGGTCCTTTTGGATAAATTTTGTGGCACTTCGCGCCATGGTTTTTGTCACCCAAGCCATTTCCCTTCCTGAAAAAGGCAATGACTACAATGCCATTTATCCGCTAATTATCGCCTTGATTTTACTTGCACATGGAGCAATGTTCATTTGGCAAATAGTGGGCGTGTTGCGGGCCGCGGAAAACTATTCGAAGGAAACAGGATCGCAAGCCCATGTATGGGGTGCGCAGTTATGTTTGGTCGTTGCCATTTTCATAACTTTTTCAGCAAGCTTAGAGGCGTGGCAAACAACCATTCCTATCTCTCAGGAAGAACATTACCTGGTGCGCATGGATCGCGAACACGCGAGCAAATATGAGCTAAAGCACAATCCCGCAACCAAGGTGATCGCGATCACCGGTAGCATAGAGTTGGGGATTACAAGAAACCTTAAGACATTGTTGGCCGCCAATAGCGATATTCTCACCGCCCATTTAACCAGCGATGGTGGCAATATATATGAAGCCCGTGGCTTGGCAAAACTGTTTCGCGATAACAACATCAATACCCATGTAAACACCAATTGCAGCTCAGCCTGTACGATTGCTTTTGCTGGAGGCAAGTTGCGAACAATGGACCCTGATGGAAAATTTGGATTTCATCAATATCGGATCGATTCAGCCATTAGGACCATCAATTCCGATCCACAAGGTGAGCAAAACAAGGACAAAGAACTGTTCAAATCGAGCGGCGTTAGTCCGGAGTTTGTTGAGAAAATGTTTGATGCACCACCAAACGAAATGTGGTTTCCCACCATCGAGGAACTACTGCAATCTGAATATGTTCACCAAGTGAAATAGCAAAAGTAGATAGTGAGGTAAAAACCAAAGCATTTGATGTCGGGTCTACAAACACGGCTAGCTAACACCAGAAACAAAAAAGCACCCGTTAAGGGCGCTTTCCAATTTGCAAAAAAACCAAATTAGCAATTAGTCATTTGCCTTGTTCTCAACGGCATTGTGCTTTTTCAAGTGGGACTTGCTGCCACAAATCTTATTTGACTTGGACGTTTCAAAACCATTCCAACTGTCATGCCAGTCTGCCGGATTGGCAATAGACCCACAGCGAGTCAAGCTAGCCAGATTGCGTGGAATACGAACAATCGGATCAGCAATGCGATCACGCTCGATAAGAGTTGAAGCGCTGGAATTGCCAAAAGAGTAACGCAATCCAACCCAAGCACCCGAATAATTGTCTTCGCCTGCCTCTGCTTCACCAAAGACGCTCCATCCGGCAATATTGTCAGACATATATTCAAAGCCAACATTTGCCACATGACCGCGAGATATCAAACGGTGCCCAACAGAGCCCCTGAAATTGTCTGTGAAATAGTAGCTTAGATCTACCTCGTCGAAAAACTCGGTTTCATAATGTGTACCGAAACGAACACCGGCCAAAGCATCCAATGACCAGCGGCCATTATAGATTGCGCCTTCAACACCGACACGTCCGCCATGCTCATTATCTACATAGCCCCAGTCTCCATAGACACCCAGCATTCCGGTATCAGGATTGCGGTAGAAAAGATGAAGGCCCGCAGCAGCACTTGTGTAATCATGGCGATATTCGCCAACACCTAGATCGAGCTGAATACCAAAACTTGGGAAAAACGGCATTGGGGTCGCCATTGAAGCGATAAACATGTGGTTGCTATAACCACCGATCACGCCTGTAACCGCACTTAATTTGAAGTTGACGCCATCAACAGCAGGTTTTTGCGTTGCCAAAGGCGCCGGATCGACCAAATTGAGAGAGTTTTGCGCAATATCGGCTGCAAAAACAGTCGTTGAAGAGAAGCTAAGAGCAAGCGCAGCTGCCATGCCGAGTTTTGAAGAGATAACAGCCAATTTCAATTCCCAATAGCCCAAATACAGCGAGGCGCCCAACCCGCAAGAAAGATGGTAATTTTTAGGCGATACGCTTTGAGGCAGCAAACGAAATTCCAAAATTGTCTTGGATTCATGGTGTAAAACGCGATTCAATCAATCGCTGTGGCAATTAGGCAACGATTCCTCTGCATAGGTTAAACGCAATACTTAAAATGCTCGGCAAGTTCACAATCTTCAATAAAGATTTTCACATAGAAAAAGGGCGAACCGCGCCACGATTCGTCCCTCAATTCTGATCGCTATCGCGTTAAATCACTTCAAAGAAGCGCAGAACCGTTGAATTCGGCCGCATGCTTCCGTTAGATTTTCAGTTGAAAGCGCATAGGAAACCCTGAAATTTGGACCAAGACCAAAGGCAGCGCCATGAACCGTTGCAACACCTTCTGTTGCAAGCAATTCCATCACGAAATCTTCGTCATTTTCAATGACTTTGCCCGACGGGGCTGTTTTGCCGATCAATGCCGCACAAGAAGGATAAACATAAAACGCCCCTTCCGGCTTCGGACATTTTAGGCCAGATGCCTGATTGAGCATGGAGACCACCAGATCGCGGCGCTCTTCAAAAATCTTGCGCGATTCATGCACATAGTCCTGCGGTCCGTTCAACGCTTCCACAGCCGCCCATTGGGCAATCGAACAAGCACCTGAAGTCTGCTGCCCTTGGATCATATCCATCGCCTTGATCAGCTCCAGCGGGCCAGCCGCATACCCGATGCGCCATCCGGTCATGGCATAAGCTTTCGACACACCGTTCATGGTCAAAGTGCGATCATAAAGCTTCGGCTCGACTTGCGCAGGCGAATAATATTTAAAATCGCCATAGCAAAGATGCTCATACATATCATCGGTCAAAACCCAAACATGAGGATGTTTGAACAATACATCCGTCAGCGCTTTGAGTTCATCATGAGAGTAAGCCGCGCCCGAAGGGTTAGACGGCGAGTTGAACATAAACCATTTGGTCTTTGGCGTGATCGCTTTTTCCAGCGCCTCGGCTGTAAGTTTGAAATCGTTTTCGATGGTTGTCTCAACCAACACTGACGTGCCGCCGCAGATCGCAACCATTTCCGGATAGCTAACCCAATAAGGTGCAGGAATAACAACTTCATCGCCCGGGTTCAGCGTTGCCATGAAGGCATTGAACAAAATCTGTTTGCCGCCTGTGCCAACGATTGTTTGCGCAGGCGTATAAGTCAGATCGTTTTCACGTTTGAACTTGGCCGCAATCGCCTCGCGCAACGGCACAATGCCAGAAACGGGCGTATATTTCGTCTCGCCCCGTTCAATAGCAGCAATTGCCGCATCCTTGATGTTTTGCGGCGTATCAAAATCCGGTTCGCCAACAGAAAGAGAAATCACATCCTTGCCGCCATTCTTCAACTCACGGGCCATCTGGGTAACAGCGATGGTAGCAGAAGGTTTTACGCGGGATAAAATGTCGGCGAGAAAGGCCATGATACGGCTCCGTTTTGTGTCAGAAAGCTTGGGACCCAAGCGTACGGACAGATAAAACCGCAGCGCGGTAAATGCAAGAAAGAAACGGGAATGTAAGGGGAAAAACCACTAACTCCAACACAGATCTCATAGCAAACCAGTTATGTAAGCTGTTGTCAGCATGGGGCCGAGATCAAGTTTGGTTTCCCGCGTTGGTGAAGCACATCTGGTGATTCCGGTGACGAGCACAGGAATACCGGAGCTGCAAAGTTCGGCAGAACGACGGCGCTCTACGTTAATGGCAAGGGCGCGCCTCGTAACAACGTCCTGCTGGTTGGATGCGTGTTGCTCTCAACGAGGTCAAGCACCACATTCAGTATTTGAGCACAACTTAGCGCCCATCTTTTATCTGCTATAAACCAAGTGTTTATGGCGGGGAAACTTTTTGAACACCTCTATCAACCCAACGAGAGCAGTTTACCTATCTTTGGAGCTTGATGCTGCCGTAGGCTGGTGTATTCCGGAAGACAATTAGATATTTGCTTCAACGTCCTAACAGCGCTAAACCCCGCCAAAGATCAAAAGGCCCCCTCCCCAATGAAAAAAACGATTATGACTATCCTGCCCATCATCCTTGCCCTATTCGCTGCTCTGGCGATTACTTTCATGATAGACCGCGATGGTTTCTGGCAGCGACTGGCGGGTAATCCGAAACTCGATCAGGCGAATTTTCAAACGCTTGAGCCAGCCCTTAAACCCAATGAGGCATTGGCTTGTCCGGGCAAAAACCTGATTGATTTTTGCCCTTTGCGCGCACCAGATATTGAGACCGGAGCCTATGCAGTCGGCGTCGGTGACCTAAGCATTCAAATCCGTAATATTTTGGCAGAGCTTCCTCTGATCGAACGGCTCGATGATGGGAGCGATCCTCTAAAGTTTCACTTTGTGCGCAGAACACCCATATTGCGGTTTCCCGATGTCTTCACGATCGAGCTGATAAAGCTGGGCATAGTCAAGTCGACACTCGCCATTCATGGCCGAGCTCTTGTTGGGCAAAGCGACATGGGCAACAATCTTAAACTTACAAAGCAAATCTTGAGGGCATTGGCAAAGTTCGAAATCAAGCCTTGAGGCAGACAGTTTATTGGACAGGCCAAACCAATGGCCAATCGTCATAAATCCCATCACAATCATGTTTCGCACGTTGCTCCAGAAGTACAAAATTGCCGTAAATTCCAGTGCCATCCCACACCCAAATGCTCGAAGTTCCGCAATCTCCAAGGCCGCGAGCTTTAGCAAAAGCTGACAATTGAGAAGCCTTCTCATTCCATGACATATTGATAATTGTATTATGAACGCTTGGCCCATCTGGCGTCATCGTTGGAAATGGTAAATTGCGGGCAGTGCCGGTTTCCATATCCAAAAGGAACGCCGCATAGATCAAATTATAAGCGCCAGGTCCGCCACAGGGAATAATGTAGTGTTTGACATTGCCTTCCCGATCCCAGTCAATTGATATACCGCCAAAGCTGGCAATCAGATCTTGATCATCAATTCCCTCATTGCATTGGTCGGGATGGTTTTGCCAAGCCATAGCCACGGCTTGTGGTAGGTCTGCAGTGCTCTTCAACTCTACTGCACGACTTTTTACACCCGTTGCAGGCTCAGGCCCTTTTTGAACCAATGCATCTGTTTTGTTCAATCGATCTTGCACTTCATCAAGATACAACATCACAGCCGTTGCGCCTGACAGCGAGAACTCTACAGGCGATGATGGTTCAGCGGTTTCAACTGAAACCAGCATCGAGGCACCCGCGCGCATTGCAGGCAACAATTCATTCTCAATACGAGGGTCAGAAAACTGGACATATCCGTCTGTCTTTTCTGCCGCGTCAAAAGCCAAAACAAACTTCTCCAATACGCTTGGGATAGACACAATTAGATTAGCTTTTTGTGATAAGGGCTGACCGATATATACCTTAATATCCACCGACGCATTCGCTTCACCATCTCGCAAAAAAGCAAAGGAATTAACAACATCACTTTCTACCCAATTGGTGAAACTGCATTCTAATACGTCACTGCAAAATGCATCCCACTGTTTAAACGATTTGGAAGGGCCCGCTTGCACAGCACCAATCAAAGAGATCGAAAACGCTAAAACAAACGAAAATAGCTTAGTGAATTTCATAAACATTTTGCATCAACCATTTCTGTAAAGGAACCAAATGTTGCAAACGCTCACACACCCATTCAACACAGGAAGGTGTAAACATCTGTGGGTCATAGTCTTCATTGCGATTGCGAACAACCAAACCAGTATGCAGTGATAATTGCCTGGCATGCCCTGAAAGCGAAAGTTCGTTAGGTACAATTTTTAACTGCGGCTTTTCCAAATGACATCCACCCTGTTTCGCATTTTCTATCGCATGGACCAGTTCAGTTACAGCTAGTTCATTGCCCAGAGCTTTATGATAACGCGTCAACTGGGCTTCATTAAACTGCCATTGGCCAGCCCCAAAGCCCAGACCACCAGAGCTGAGGATTAAATGAAGACTTGGTGAGATCAGGGCTTCGTCTCCTCCCCAAAAAACCAGATGAAGAAAAGACGTATGACTTCCAGATGTGTTTGCCACATCTACCTTTCGATTGCGCAATGAACCTCCAAGAACCGGAACCGCAATATGCGGCGGATCAAATCCTGCAACTTTCGCAGCCATGGCCCTAATAAAATTCAGGCAGGGCTGAATGCACTGACTATCATATTTCTCTTTATGTTGCTCCAACCAGTCTTCTGAAGCAATCTCTCTCAACTGGGCCAAAAACTCTGGTAATGTCAGTTCAAAGCCTGGAAACTCAAAAGATGTCATATGCGGTTACGTTTCAATAAAAAACTTCGATGGCCTGATTTGAACTTAGCCATAGATTGGCGTGGCGAATGTGTATTTTGTCAAACCACCTTTCCTAACCAGAATCTGGACTCGACTGGGAGATCTATTTTGTGGAAGACCCCGGATATATTCGCTCAAACATACCGGTCTGTAAACATCCATAAAATGCTAATAACATCCCCAAAACCGTCACGTATTTGATTTCCAAAAGGGAAATTCAATTTCATATTGCCTTAACCAAGACTTTCTAAATCTGCCGAAACATTCCCACGATTAAGAATATCGTATTTGATAATTGCTATCTCTACGAAGCATTTATTTTTAGCTTTGGGGGCGGTTATGCGGATCAGATTTTGGCTTTATTTGGTATTCGGGATATTCTCGATACTTCCATTATTATCAATTGGACTTTGGGTTCAAAAAAATTTTCGATAGAAAACGAAATTTCGAGCGCAGGAAAAAGCCAACTCGTTCTGGCTGAAACACATGCCGATACGATGGACCGTTACATCAATGGCAATATGCATGCATTCAATCAACACTTCACAGAGATGGTCAGATCAAATTTTGGCGAAATAGCGTTGGATATCCAAAGTCATGGGGATCTAAACGAATATTGTGTTGTGGATTCGAAAACCGGAAAAACACTGCAGACTTATCAACTTGGCAAATCAGGAATCACTAGAAATTCCAGTTCGAAATTTATGGATGCAGAGACTTTATCAAAGCTGAATGAGACTTCGCAAACAGACAAAGCCGTGATCTCGTCTTTGATTAAAAAGCCTGATGGCAAGAATGTGTTTTTGATTTCCCGTAAAGTTAAAGATAAACTAGTTATCGCCGAATTGAGCACCGACTTCTTCACAAAATTAGCTGGCTCAATCCGTGTTGGAAATACAGGACATGCGGCGATTTTTGACGCTCAAGGCGACTTGATTGCACACCCAAACAAAACTTGGCAGGCAATGGGGAGAAATATAGCCAAGCTTGCACCTGTAAATCTAGCAACGCAGGGCAACAACGGTGTCATGGAATTCTTTTCACCCGCTACGCAAACGCAGATGCTTGCAGGCTTTGCCTCGATCCCGTCAACACAATGGGGATTGATGATACCGCGTAACAAAGAAGAAATTATCGGCGAAAGCCGCTTGGTAACCAAAACGGCCTCGATTATCTTCACCTTGATCTTAGCGGCAATCTTGCTTGGTTGCATCATGGTGTCCAACGTTATTTCCGGTCCATTGGAACGCCTTAATAAGATCGTCAAAAAGGTGGGTAAAGAAGGCAATATTGAAGACTTGAAACTTGCGACAAACCATTTTGCGCCGACGGAAAATCAGCAGTTGGAACAATCTTTTGTGGACATGGCGAAACGTCTGCGTTCAACACATAATAAGATGAAAATGTTGGCATATACCGATAGTGTAACAAGTCTGCCTAACCGTGAAGCATTTACCCAGATAATGGAAAATTCACTTGCGGAAATGGCGAAACGTGATTTGAGCGGCGTGATGCTTTTCATTGATATCTGCAATTTCAAAGAAATTAATGACGGCCACGGCCATAATGTCGGCGACCAGGTGCTTCGTACAATCGGTTCACGTATCAGCAGCATACTTGAACTGTTGACCGGCCATAGTCCTGCTAGAGTTGTTGAAGGCCACTTGGATTCAGATGGCATTCCAAAAGCATGTATTGCGCGCTTCAGAGGTAACGAGTTTGTAATATTCATCCCTGAAAACAATGGCTTGGGTAAACTATCGCAAATCAACGCCCAAATTTTGGAGGCCGTTCGCTCTCCGATTTCCGGTCTGCATACAAATATCAAACTGTTTGGACATATTGGGATGGCCAGTTTCCCTGAACATGGCCTTACATATGATCAGCTAATCAAAAAGACCGACATAGCAGTTTTCCATGCGAAAAAGAGCGTTGGAGAAAGCATCAAGAGATATGGGGATGGTACGGGCGAACTAACAGCCGGTGAGATACGCCGAGACGTACACCTTGCTATTTCCAATGATGAATTTGAGTTGTTTTATCAACCGAAAGTAAACACGATCAGCAATGATGTTGACAGTGTGGAGGCATTGATCCGTTGGTTCCATCCGACACGTGGCCTGATTTCTCCGGCTGACTTTATCCCTGTTATTGAGGGCAGTGACATTACGAACGCTTTGGGTGAGTGGGTTGTAAGACGAGCTTGCCGTGACATGAAAGATTGGCAGAACAACGGTCGAGAGCTAAACATCGCAGTAAATATTGCTTCTCGCCAATTTTGCTCTCAAAATTTTGTAGAACGCATCCATGCAATTTTAATGGAAGAAGACTGCGATCCGAGAAGGCTTGAAATCGAAGTTACAGAAGAAACCGCTCTATCAGGTGATGGCGGTGCCAGTGAAGTTATCAGCAAATTACACAAGCTTGGCTTCAAAGTTTCACTGGATGATTATGGCCGTGGGTATTCTAATCTGACCAGATTATCAGAGTTGCGCGTCAATACGATCAAGATTGATGGTCCCCTGACCGCCCGCATCACAAGAGATGAGCGCACGCGCGTTATTTTTGAGGTAACCATCAACATGGCTAAAGGTCTAAATTGTAAAACAGTTGCTGAAGGTGTTGAGACAGCAGAAGAAGCTGCCATCTTGAGGCGCTTGGGATGTACAGAGCTACAGGGCTTTTACTTTGCTACGCCAATGGCAAAGAAGAACCTTACTGAATGGATAAACAAGCGCGAAAATCCAGATGAAACAGATGCAGAGTTTAAAATGGCATTGACCGCATAAAGTCGAATTTAGCTATTATCAAAATAGCCAATCCGACTTGTTCATCTTTGTACGATCATTCGGCCAGAATAAGTTCATGTTATTTAACTTTCGCTAACCACGTAGGGTTAAGTTGACCTTGCAAGAGGTAGGCATGAACCCCACGTTGTGTCGGTTATACCCCAATACCTACCAAACCGATGTGTTCTTTAGCGTTGAGACGCTGGTTCGAGAACATACCAACCTCTTGCACCTTCTCTAAAATCAAGGTGCTTTTAAAGCGCAGCTACATTTTTTGGACTAAATCAAAAACGGATTGGTTTGGCGTTCCTGGCCGATTGTGCTTCCGGGACCGTGGCCGCAGATAAATGAAACATCATCCCCTAGTGGAAACAATTTTTCTTTGATCGACTTGATCAAACTATCATGGTCACCGCCGGGCAAATCCGTTCTGCCAATGGAGCCTTGAAATAAGACATCCCCCACATGGGCAAAGCGGGCTTCCTTATTATAGAAAATCACATGGCCCGGGGCATGACCGGGACAATGGAAAACACTGAATTTGTGACCGGAGATATCAACTTCATCGCCCTCTTCCAGCCATTTATCTGGCGAAGCGTTTTGAAAAGCCCCGGGTACGCCAAACATTTCTGACTGCTTTTCAATATTTGACAGCAAGTCAAGATCATCCTTATGCGGCCCGATGATCTCAACACCCAGTTTACTTTTCAAAGCTTCAGCACCCCCAGCATGGTCAATATGGCCATGGGTTAGCAAAATCTGAGAAACGGTAATTCCGGTATCTTTAATTGCCTGTTCAATGCGCTCGATATCACCACCTGGATCAATAACCGCGCCAATCATGGTCTCGTCATCCCATAGCAATGTGCAATTTTGTTGAAATGGAGTAACGTTGACGATTGCAGCTGCAAGTTTGCCCATTTTGATGGTTCCTATTTTTAGTCATTCTAGAATGCGATGGATGGAATGGATTTATCCATGCATCACAAATTATCAAGGTTCAAATAAAAACGGGCAGCGCTAGGCTGCCCGAAAATTTCGCGAAACTAAGGTTAAAACCTTATTTCTTCATCATGCCAGCTAGCAAGCCGCCGATACCTGTCAATGCACCGCCGCCGATAGCGCCGCCTGCAACTTGACCCAGAATACCGTTCATCATGCCACCAGCGTCAGCGCCAGCAGCCATGCCAAGCATATCAGCAATTGGGCCTGCACCTGATGCAGCAGCGCCGCCAAGCAAACCACCTACACCGCCAGCCAAAAGCTTAGGCAATAGTGACATGCCAACCTGCTTAACCAACGAACCAACGATACCGCCACCTGCGGCACCAGAAACTGCTTGAATGATCAGTGGAAGAAGTGCTTCCATAATTTAATACTCCATATTTGCAGGCACAGCCTGCGTCTTCCCCATTTGTCACGAATCGAGCGATCCGATGGGCTATTTTAGACTTTGCCGAATAAATAGGCAAAGTGAATCTTTACGAATGGTTAACCATCAATTTTGACCATGTTCCGGCAGTTTTTTTATCTTGAAACGATACTAACTTGCTGAAATTGCGGGGCGACCGCGCACTTCCGCTTCATAGTCTTGCATTAGTGTTTTGGAAACCTCGCCCGGTGTGAAACGATAAGATCCGATCTCAGAAACAGGCGTCACTTCAGCTGCAGTCCCTGTCAAAAAGCATTCAGAAAAATCACTCATTTCTTCCGGCATGATCGCGCGCTCGATAATTTCATAACCACGTCTTTTAGCTAGATCAATAACTGTTCGCCGCGTAATGCCATCCAGAAAACAATCAGGTTTCGGCGTGTGGATCTTTCCATCTTTCAAGAAAAACACATTAGCACCCGTGGCTTCGGCAACCTGCCCGCGATAATCCAGCATCAACGCATCTGCATAGCCTTTGGCTTCAGCCGCATGTTTAGACAAAGTACAAATCATATAAAGGCCGGCAGCCTTGGCAAAACATGGGATGGTCTTGGGATCGGGTCTACGCCATTCCGCCATATCCAGCTTGATACCCTTCAACTTTTCTTCTGGAGCGAAGTAGCTTGGCCATTCCCAAACCGCAATCGCTACATTGATAGTGTTTAGTTGGGCAGAAACGCCCATCATTTCGCTGCCACGCCAAGCAACCGGGCGCACATATGCATCTCTAAGGCCTTGTTTTTCCAGGGTATCAACACAGGCTTTATCAATTTCCTCAATGGAATATGGGATTTTCATCCCAAGTGTTTCCGCAGAATAAAACAGGCGTTCTGTATGGGCGCACAGTTTGAATATCTCGCCCTCGTAAGCGCGTTCACCCTCAAACACAGAACTGGCATAATGCAGCCCATGGGTCAGCACATGGACCGTAGCATCGCCCCAAGGAACAAATTTACCGTTAAACCAGATATGCCCGCCCATTTGATCGTAAGGGATACCAGCCATAATATTTCTCCTGTCGCGAGCGCATCCATCCACGGAATTGGGCGCTGGTTTAGCCAAAATTATTCTAGCCTCTTTTGTCGGATTTGAACAAAAAAACAAGAGGCTGATTTACAATGGCAAAAACTAGGTTCGCAACGAAAATAAGTCAACAAGGCTGACATATCAGTGCAATTGTGTAAGGGTTTGAAAAACGATTAAACAGAGCTTGGCAAAACCCAATACCGGATTCATTTCATCATGAAACAACCCTCCCCCAAGTTTGCTGCACTTTCAGCGTCTGACATTGAAGAGCTAGACCATATTGAGTTGCTGTTTTTTGCTTACAAGGAATTCACCGCTGATGCAGACAGAATTTTGGAAGGCATTGGTTTTGGCCGGGCCCATCACCGGGTTCTGTTCTTTGTAAATCGAAAACCCGGATTGATCGTGGCAGAGCTGTTGGACATTCTTGGCATAACCAAGCAAAGTCTCGCCCGTGTGCTGAAACAATTAATTGAAGCTGGTTATATCGACCAAGAAGCAGGGTCTCACGATCGCAGGCAACGACATTTATACCCCACAAAAGCTGGGCGCGAGTTGATTTTAAACCTGTCTTTGCCACAGTCCCGCCGCATCAAGGCCGCACTAAAGCAGTCATCCAAAGCCCAAGATGAAACGATCAAAAATTTTCTCAGACAAATGACAGATATTGTTCCAGACAGATAATATTCCAAGGAGACGGGTAAATGCCAACACAGGAAAGCCCCAATATTTTGGCTAAAAGCAAACCTGAACTGATGGATGATGCTCCCCATCTACTGGTCATTGATGATGACAGGCGTATCCGTGAATTGATCAAACGCTATTTAACCGAGCATGGTTATCGAGTGACCATGGCAGCCGATGCCCAAGAAGCCCGAAATCATTTGGAAGGTTTGGAATTCGATCTCTTGATCGTTGATGTGATGATGCCGGGCGAGACGGGCATCAGCCTAACCCGCTCTATTGGTGAAAGTCGTAAGGTTCCAGTGTTAATGCTTACAGCCCTTGCTGAAACCGACAACAGGATTGAAGGACTGGAAGCGGGAGCTGACGACTATTTAACCAAGCCATTTGATCCAAGAGAATTACTATTGCGGATCAATAATATTTTAAAACGTGCCGCAAAACCTGAAACCCCGATTATAGAGCAAATCAGCTTCGGACCCTTCCAGTTCTCGGTTAAAAAGCGTGAACTAAAACGCGATGGAGAGCCGGTCCGTCTAACCGAACGCGAACAGGAAATTATGGTCATCTTTGCCAGCAAAGCAGGGGAAACTGTCGCCCGTTTTGAGTTGCTCGGAGACGAAAGCGATGCCGGCGAACGCAAAATTGACGTGCAGATCAACCGCCTACGCCGCAAAATCGAAGACGACCCCGGTGATCCGAAATGGCTTCAGACCGTGCGTGGCATTGGCTACAAACTGTTCTTGGCGTAAGAAAAAGACAAGCGAGTCTGTGCAACATTGATTTTCGTCAAATGCACCTGTCGACAGAAACGCTGTTTTGGGGCAAATGATTAGGGTCTGTACTCAATTGGGAGATCAATTTTGCGCTTGATAAACAGTAAAAATCCTAGGAAACGCTCGCAAAGCATGGTTTATCCCATGGTTAAGAGCGTTGACGCAGTAGTTTTTCCGTTTAGCAGCGCCGCAAGCGGTGTGGCCAATTTGATCGTCAGCATTGTTGTAAACCCTTGAAAACCGAAAGGTTTCCTGCGACTTTACGCCTAACTGTCAAACAAATTGTCTTCCACAAAATCGACCTCCCAATTGAGTCCCGACCCTTGTCATGAAAGTTCAACTGCCCACAATCCGCTCAACTTATGCCTATCGCCTTTGGCGAAGGAGCCCTATTGGCCGCATTTCGCGCTGGCTTGGACGGAAGATGCCGACCGGGCTTTATGCACGCTCTCTATTGATCATCATTGTGCCGATGGTGCTTTTACAATCCATCGTCGCCTATATTTTCATGGAGCGCCACTGGCAAACGGTCACGCAACGTCTTTCAACGGCTGTGACTGCAGATATTTCAAGCATCATAGATGTGATCGAGACTTATCCGCAACAAGATGATTATGCGGATATCATAAGGATTGCCCGTGAACGGCTGCGCTTGAATATCGCAATCTTGCCACCTGATCCATTTCCTCCGGCAACCAATAAGCCGTTCTTTTCTATTCTCGATGATATTCTGCAGGAAGAAATAACCACGCAGATCGGGCGACCATTCTGGATCGATACGGTTGGCGACTCGGACTTGGTTGAAATCAGGATACGTATCGAAAATCCGGACAAAGTTCTGCGGGTTTATGCAAAACGCAGTCAGGCCTATGCATCAAATTCTCATATCTTCCTTCTTTGGATGATGGGCGCGTCCCTATTTCTGATCATGATTTCCATCTTCTTTTTGCGCAATCAAATCAGACCGATCCAACAATTGGCCGATGCAGCAGAACTATTTGGTAAAGGTCGCGACCTTCCGGTGAATTTCCAAATCAGAGGCGCGCGTGAAGTGCGTAAGGCAGGACTGGCATTCCTTGAAATGCGCGAACGTATTGACCGACAAATTCGCCAGCGTACAGCCATGCTAACTGGGGTGAGCCATGACCTGCGCACTATCCTGACACGCTTTAAACTTCAGGTCGCTTTGGCTGGCGACATGCCTGAAACAGAAGAGCTGCAACTCGACATAGATGAAATGCAGCGCATGTTACAAGGCTATCTCGATTTTGCCAAAGGCGAAGCGGGTGAAGAAGTCGAAGAAGTAAACCTGCTGCAATTGATTTCACGCCACACCAATGAAGCCAAACTGAAAAACCGCAAATATAAAATTAACTGCGAACCAGAATTAACGTTACGAGGCCGGCCTAACGCTCTATCAAGATTGGTCGGTAATCTGGTTACAAATGCATTCAGACACGCCAAATCGGTGGCAGTCAGCGTTGAAGATGATGGTCAGGACATTCAGATTTTGGTCGATGATAACGGCCCCGGTATCCCGCTTTCAAAAATGGAAGAAGTTTTCAGGCCTTTTATCCGCCTTGATGAAGCACGTAATCAGGACGAGGCTGGAACAGGCCTTGGACTTTCAATAGCAAGAGATATAGCTCGGCTGCATGGAGGCGATATCACTTTGGAAAAGAGCCCCATGGGCGGCCTTAGAGCAACGGCCCGCCTGCCCCATTGATCACTATGTTTTAATGCAAACGTCCGCCATTTGGGATGTTCAAATCTGGTGAAACAAGAACGACCGCACCTTGATCATCTGGAAATCCCAAGACTAGGATTTCTGACATGACAGGCCCAATCTGGCGAGGCGGGAAATTCACGACTGCCATCACTTGTTTGCCAATTAACTCTTCTGGCTTGTAGTGAACTGTAATTTGCGCAGAGCTCCGCTTGATGCCGATTGCTTCGCCAAAATCTACTTTCAACTTAATGGCTGGTTTGCGAGCCTCTGGAAAGGGTTCAGCTTCGACAATCGTTCCAACACGAATATCAACTTTCAAGAAGTCATCTATCCCGATCAAATCTGTATCGCTCATATGCGTCCTCGATATTAGGCGTTCTTGGCAAGTTCTTGAGAGCGTTTATAAGCCGCTTCAATGGCCCGCGCCATCAAATCCATCAGGCCCCGTTCGCTCATCATGACAGCCAAAGCGGCGGCAGTTGTGCCATTAGGGGATGTCACATTCTCACGCAAAGTGGATGCATCGTCCGGCAATTGAGATAGCATTTCTCCTGCCCCGGCGATCGTTTCACGCGCCAGCTTGTTAGCAAGTTCAGGCGAAAGGCCTTGAGCGATACCAGCGGCAGCCATAGCCTCCGCCAGATGGAATACATAGGCGGGTCCACTGCCTGAAACAGCCGTAACCGCATCAATTTGACCTTCGCTATCCACCCATTCAACTTTGCCAATAGCAGCAAGAAGCTTGCTGACATTTTGACGTTGTTGGTCAGTCACATGATCATTCGGGCAGCCTACAGTTATGCCACGGCGCAAGAGCGCTGGCGTATTGGGCATAGCGCGAACAATGGATGATTGACCAAGATGTTTTTCGATAGTAGCAATAGTCGTTCCAGCAGCAACACTGACGCTTACCGTATTACTTCCAATCATTGAGGCCAAACCGGGTAAAACCTTGTCCATCATTTGTGGTTTAACCGCGATGATCAAGACATCCGGTTGGTAACCTGAAGGCGGAGCCGACTGAATGGAAACGCCAAGAGCGGTAAATTTCTTAGTGATGTCCTCACGCGGGGACGGGTCAACAACTGTAACCTGCTTTGGCAACAAGCCGCCTTCCAGCCAGCCAGCCAACATGGCACCACCCATATTACCAGCGCCAATGAGACAGACAGAAATCGAAGTTTGAGCGGCCATCATATCAACCCGAATTTGGGGTTTATCTCGTAAACGTTTTACGCATTGCCGTGGGTTTCAAACAACACAGCATCCAGTGCTTCCTTGCTTGATTTACCAGCCCATACAACAAACTGAAATGCCTGATAATAACGCTCGCATGCTTCCAGCGCACTGGTCATCAAACACTCCAACTGCTCGGCGTTCGGGTCCGCACCACCATTAAGCAAGAGCGAGTGACGGAACATAACAGAGCCATCTTCACGCCACAGATCAAAATGACCAATGAGCAATTGCTCGTTAATTCTTGCGATCAACTGAACCGCTTCATTGATACGGTTCTCGGTAATTTTCAGATCAAACGCACAAGCCAAATGCAAGGCTTCAAAGTCTTCCATCCATGAAAGGGACACATCATAGTCGGACCAAACGCCACCAACACTCATGCTGATTTCATTATTGGTGCGCTCAAATTGCCAATCATTAATTGAAGCAACCTGTTCGATAAGATCCACCGGATTGGTGTCGCGTTCTATGTCTAATTCCATAAGGCTCATATGCCCTGCACTCCGCACTCTAAATTTCACACCAACTTGCCACAGCCAGCTTGTCCAAGAAGGACAGTTCCTCGTATTTAATGGGCAAGTCACCAGCTCAATCGCTTTTTCCTAACCTTCAATTCTTTGAAGTACTCAGGTCCGCCGCGAATCAAATCATAGGGTTAGTGTAGAGTGGAAAGTCCTCCTCGCCAGACAAATTAAGCAATCTGCTTACCGAATCTGTGGACGAGAGCGGAATCAAGATGTTCAGAAGATTCGCTAACAGATTCTTCTGACTCACTTTTTTGAAGTTTTTGGCCTGTGGATAAATCGGGCAGATTTTTTTCTGAAGATCATCAAATTTTCAGAAAATCAGCTCTTGGATTTAGGCGCAGCTTTGGCAGTTGCCTTTTTTGCTGGCTTTGCGCCGCCTTCCAAAGCAGAAATACGCACTTCCAGTTTTGCGACAAGGGCATGCAATTTATCATTCTCGTCGCGGGCATTAGCAGCCATTTCGCGCACGGCGTCAAAATCATCACGCTTCACCAAATCAAGCGAATTCATCCACCGCTCACCTTGGCTCTTGAAAGCAGTTTCTGCCTCTTTGCGCATCCCTTGGGCAACGCCAGCAGCATCTGTCATCAGTTTTGCAAATTCATCAAATACGCGGTTTGGGCCATCTGACATATTCATGCCTCCTTCGGGATTACTGTCTAACAAATAAGTAGTACTCCCACCCCAATAATTCAACTTATTTACAAATCGTAATCACACTCATGAAGGCCATCCATTAAACAAGTTGATGCTTAACCTCCTTGCGAAAATCGCATCTCTAAAGTACCGCTAGATGGCAAATATACAAAGGTAGACAATGCTCACCCATATTCCATTTTCAGCTATTGCGTTTCCAAACATCGATCCTGTGATGCTTTCCCTAGGCCCATTGCAAATCCATTGGTATGGCGTTGCCTATATTGTCGGAATATTATTTGCCCTTTGGTATGCAAAACGTCTTGTTTCAACACCGTCTCTTTGGTCCGGCGACGCACCCATAAAACCTGTTGATCTGGACGATTTCTTAATGTGGGCCGTCATTGGAATTATTCTTGGCGGCCGCCTTGGCTATGTGTTGTTTTATGACTTTGCCAGCTACATTGAAAACCCGTTGCAAATTGCCATGCTTTGGAAAGGCGGCATGAGTTTTCACGGCGGCCTTGGTGGTTGTATCCTTGCAATGATTCTGTTTGCGCGCTCGCGCGGCTTTTCCGTTTTTCATCTCTTCGATATCATAGGACCAAGCGCAACCATCGGCGTTTTCCTTGGACGCATTGCCAATTTCATCAATCAGGAGCTTTTCGGCAAACCGACTGATCTGCCCTGGGGTGTTATATTCCCTATCACGGGTGACGATATCGCCCGCCATCCAAGCCAGCTTTACGAGGGTATTTTAGAAGGCTTGGTTCTCTTCTTTGTTCTTCGATTGCTCACCCATCGTTTTTTCAAATTGAAACAGCCAGGATTTGTCGCTGGCGCTTTTCTGGCAGGCTACGCCATTGCACGCATCATGGTAGAATCCGTCCGACTGCCAGACGAACAAATCGGATATCTTGCTGGTAATTGGCTCACCATGGGTATGGTTTTATCCTTGCCAATTTTGTTAATTGGCATTTGGAGCATGGTCTCATCCAAGACACGGGCATCAAACTCGGTTCAATCCTAAGATATGAAGATGCCTGCAAAAACCCTGCTCGATAAGATCAAACATATCATTGCCCTCAATGGGCCGATCTCTATCGCTGAATACATGCATATATGCATGGCTGATCCTGAACATGGCTATTATAAAACCCAAGAGGCAATTGGTCGCCAAGGTGATTTCATTACAGCCCCTGAAGTGAGCCAGATGTTTGGAGAACTAATCGGCATCTGGTGCATCACTACCTGGCAACAGCTGGGCAAACCATCGCCCTTTTGCCTTGCAGAACTAGGCCCCGGCAAAGGCACTTTAATGCAAGACCTTCTGCGGGCAACGAAAAACAATTCTGAATTCATGAATGCAGCACAAGTTGTCCTCGTTGAAACCAGCGACGCATTGCAAAAGATCCAAAAATCAAAACTTCCAAAGGATCTTGTCGAAAGCGGAAAAATCAAATGGGAAATCGACATCAATAAACTGCCTCAAATGCCGGTGATCTTCGTTGCCAATGAGTTCTTTGACGTTGTCCCGTTTCGCCAATATGTGAAAAAACAATCGGGATGGCATGAGATCGGCATTGGCCTATCGCCAGATAACACCCTGCAAAAAATGGCATTGGCAAATCAAATCGAAACGTCGCAACTACCTGCAAATGCTGCCGATGAACCCGAAGGAGCCATTTTCGAGCACGCCCCTGCCCGCGAAGCCATCATGCAAACACTTGCTGAACAGATCAACAACCACTCAGGCGCCGCTCTCATTGTAGACTATGGGCATCTGGTCTCAGGCTTTGGGGATACATTTCAAGCCATGGCACAGCACGCTTACGCAGACCCGTTGGCTGCTCCCGGGGAACATGATCTAACGTCTCATGTTGATTTCCAACCTCTAGCAACAGCTGCACAAGCGGCAGGTTTGCAGTCTGTTCATACAGCCACCCAAGGTGAATTCTTGTTAAATCTGGGTCTACTGGAACGTGCTGGTAATCTTGGACGGGGAAAAGACGAAGCTGATCAAAACAGAATTCGCTCTGAGGTCGAACGCCTTGCAGCGCCCGACCAGATGGGAACCCTTTTCAAAGTTACGGCTATTGCCTCCAGCGATATTAAACCCGCTGGATTCGAAACGTCAGAGCAATAAGACGCTTGACTTGATCAAAGGTCAAAGACACGATCATACAACCGAAACAGCCGTTGAACGAAGCAAGATGACCAGCCCAAACAATAAGCCTGCGCCCGTTCAGTCCCCCTATCTCAATCTTGATCAATCTATTAAACATGGTTTCTTTACCCGCGCCGGCGGTGTTTCAGGCGGCATTTATAAAGGCTTGAATGTCGGCATTGGGTCAGATGATGATGCTGATAAAATCGCCGAAAACCGTGCAAGAGTTGCTGCCCATTTTACCGTTTCTCCAGAGCGTTTGATAACGCCTTACCAAATCCATTCGCCTGATGTGGTTATTGTGGACGGGCCTTTTTCTGGAGAGCGTCCCAAGGCAGATGCTGTTGTAACCAAAACGCCTGGTTTCATCGCCGGCATTCTAACAGCAGACTGTGGTCCGGTTCTTTTTGCTGATGCCAAAGCAGGCATTGTTGGGGCATCTCATGCTGGTTGGCAGGGAGCAGTTGGCGGTATCCTGGAAAGCACTGTAAATGCGATGCAAAGCCTTGGCTCTAAAAAGTCGGACATTGTAGCTGTGCTTGGTCCCACTATAAGTCAAGATAGCTACGAAGTCGGGCCAGAATTCGTGGACCGTCTATTGTCTTTAGACAGCGAAAATAGCCAATGGTTGATCGCATCATCGAAACCCGATCATGCTCAGTTTGACCTTCCTGGCTATATCGTCAATCGCCTCAACAATTTTGGTATAACGGCAAGCTGGACAGGCCACTGCACCTATCGTGATGAAGACTTGTTTTATTCATACCGAAGAAAAACCCATCGCGCTGAACCAGATTACGGTCGGCAAATGTCTGCAATATGTATCACTGAATAATCCCAAAGCGAGAGTTTCAAATGGCACTACATTTTTCGAAAAAAGAATACAAAGGCCGCATGGATCGTCTCATCAAAGAGATGAAATCGAGAAAACTTGATGGCATCATGCTCTTTGCCCAAGAGAGCATGTATTGGCTCGCAGGTTATGACACTTTCGGCTTCTACTTCTTTCAATCGATGATCGTATCAGCCAAGGGCGATATCACCCTTTTGACCCGTTCCGCCGATTTACGTCAGGCGCAGCATACTTCTATTGTTGAAGATATTCGCCTCTGGAAAGATCATGAAAAGGCAAAGCCGGAAGACGATGTTTATGAAACGCTGAAAGATCTTGGTTACAAAGGTAAAACACTCGGCATAGAAACCAAAACGGTTGGCCTCAATGCGTTTTACGGAAGCGCCATCGAGAAAAAGCTGAAAGGCTTCGCAAAATTAAAAGATGCGTCTCTTTTGGTGGATCACTTGCGTGTCGTAAAATCCAAAGCTGAACTTGGCTTTATTCGCAAAGCAGGCGAGCTCTCCGATGATGCATTCGATGCTGCTATTTCAAAAACCCACGCAGGCGCTGATGAAGGCGATATACTTGCAGCCATGCACAAAGCCATTTTCTCCAAAGGCGGAGATTATGCGGGCAATGAGTTCATCATCGGTTCAGACAAAGACGCCCTTTTATGCCGCTACAAATCTGGCCGCAGAGCCTTGTCGAAAAGAGACCAGTTAACACTGGAATGGTCCGGCGCTTACCGCCATTATCATGCAGCCATGATGCGAACCTTGATTGTTGGAAAACCCACAAAACTCCATCTCAAATTCTTTGAAGCAGCCAAAGAGGCGCTAGTCGAAGTTCAAAAGGCAATGAAGGTCGGCAACACTTTTGGCGATATGTTTGACGCCCATGCAAAGGTTCTCGATACAGCCGGTCTCAAGAAACATCGCCTTAATGCTTGTGGGTATTCCATGGGCGCATCATTTGCCCCATGCTGGATGGACCCGCCAATGATCTATGAGGGTAACTCGACCCGCATCCAGAAAAATATGGTTTTGTTTCATCATATGATTATCGTGGACAGTGAAACCAATACGGCCATGACCATAGGCCAGAGTTCCATTGCCGCCAAGAAAGGTCCAATTTCTCTCACCCGCCACGAAATTGACCTGATCAGTCGGTAAGTCAGATTTGGGAATGGGTTCAGTGAATTGATTCCTTGTATTTTGGCGGTTATACCCTTTAGAAGTGGTGTCGAAACAAGCGGCGGCTTTAAGATAGAGGATGTTTCAATGGGATCTTTGGGTAATCTGACGCGCATCGGAGCGTTTCCGGCTCGGCATTTTTTGTCAGCGCTAGTCTTGATTTTTGCGATGATTCTCAGTGGCTGTAATGCGGGTTCCCTAGGCGTAGGCTTGGAAACCAGCAGCAATAACACTCCCCAACCCCCACAGGGCCTTGAAAGCGCGGCGAATACAACTGGAGGCCAGTTGGCGGCCCCTGATCAATCAAACTCTTTGGTAAGCACCGACGGCACTCAAGTTGCCGCTCTGCCTACGGGAAAAGCAGTTGCATTTCTGCCTGTATCAAACGCACCTCAGTCAGCTGTTACCAATCTGGCTAGATCAATTCGCAACGCCGCAACATCTAGCGGCGTGCCGGTTGTGGCTTCCGTTCAAGACGGCGCACAGTATCAGGTAAAAGGCTATTTCTCAGCCTTGGAAGATGGCGGCGGTACGCTTCTGGTTTATGTATGGGATGTTTTGGATCGCAACAACAAGCGCGTCTACCGCATCAACGGTCAAGAGCAATCATCTTCAAGTTCTTCTGATCCTTGGGGAGCAGTAAACTCTCAAATGATCGATCGCGTTGCTGCATCAACCATTGCTCAGTTGAAAAGTTGGCTGAGCACACAGTAAACTGGCTATGTGCTCTCCATTTTTATAAGTTGCATAAAATGCCTCTTATACTTTTGCATGCAAAATAACTATTTCGGCAGTTTTCTACAGCTTATTCCGCAATGCGTCATGAAGTGCATTGATGCCCTGCCCCGCTTCCCCTATAGGAACGGACATACATAGGCTGCAAAATTTAACATTCACCTAGAACAGTTGGTTTTGCCATGAAACGTCGGGCTGCGAGTTCATGAAATTATTTGCAGGCAATTCTAACCGCCTTCTTGCCGGGCACATTTGCAACTATCTCGATATTCAGCTTGGAAAAGCAAATGTCCGTAGATTCGCAGATCAGGAAATCTTCGTAGAAATTCTGGAAAATGTGCGCGGAGAAGATTGCTTCATTCTGCAATCAACTTCTTATCCAGCCAACGATAATTTGATGGAATTGTTGATTATGATCGATGCCTTGAAAAGGGCTTCAGCGAAGAGAATTACAGCGGTCCTCCCTTATTTTGGCTATGCCCGTCAGGACCGCAAACCGGGTCCACGTACGCCAATTTCTGCAAAAGTAGTTGCAAATCTTATCACGACTGCTGGCGCTGACCGCGTTCTTACGCTTGATCTTCATGCAGCGCAGATCCAGGGTTTCTTTGATATTCCAACAGACAATCTATTCGCAGTACCCGTTTTGGCGCGCGATGTGATTGAAAATTATGCCCTTGAAAACATTATGGTCGTTTCGCCAGACGTAGGCGGTGTTGTTCGCGCCCGCGCATTGGCAAAACGCACCGACTCGCTTTTAGCAATTGTAGACAAACGCCGTGACCGACCCGGCGACTCGGAAGTAATGAATGTTATCGGTGACGTATCAGGCAAAGACTGCCTTTTGATCGACGATATCATCGATTCTGGCGGAACTCTCTGCAACGCTGCAGAAGCACTGTTGAAGAAAGGTGCTACCAGTGTAACCGCCTATATCACCCATGGCGTTCTATCCGGTGGTGCCGTATCGCGTATCACCTCTTCAAAACTGAAGGAATTGGTGATTACGGACTCCATAGAGCCATCAACCGCCGTAGAGACTGCCCATAACATTCGTGTTGTATCGGTAGCTGAACTGGTTGGTGAAGCGATCCAGCGCACCGCTCTGGAAAAATCCGTTTCAAGTCTATTCGACTAGGATTTCCTCAGCTCTAAGTCCCTTTTAATTTCACTATCTTTTGCTGCCAATTTTCTGGCACACTCTGGGTCTATTCATCACATTGATGACCACGATTCGGAAAGCTCTTTATTGTGACCAAACTACCAGCACTTCCTGTTTCAATCGCCATGGCTCTCTTTCTTCTCGCGGGGAATATTGCCAGTGCTCAAACACGCACCAATGTGGGCGAACTCGAATGCTTTGTAGCCGAAGGCACAGGATACATAGTCGGCTCAGACAAAGACATCAGCTGCACCCTGATCAACCCGAAGGGTGAAGTCATTGAGCACTATATCGGCGAGTTGAAGAAGTACGGAATCGACATCGGCTTCACCCGTGAATCCATTTTGCGCTGGTCGGTTTACGTGCCAAAGGAAAATCCATATCAGCCCGGAACCCTTGCGGGTAATTACACGGGGGCCTCGGCAAGCGCTGCGCTGGCGGTTGGTCTGGGTGCCAGCGTTCTGATCGGTGGTCTTTCAGAAAATTATGCCCTCCAGCCCCTAAAAGCAAACCAGCAAGAGGGCATCAACATCGCGCTTGGAATCACCCGCATGGAATTGCGCTCGGTTCTGGATACAGAAGAACCGGAAGACAATTTGGATAAGCCGTTGGACGCTACCCCACAAATTCAGCAGTAAAACTTCAAATCATCAGAAAATGAAAGCCAATGCCTGCAATGGTCGATCCAATAAGGAGTGGGGCCAATCCTCCGCCCCTGAACAAAAAGATAGCGGAGACAATTGCGATCGCTGCCGCCGCCAAATTGAGGGATGTTAAAATTGGCAAACCTAAAACCTGCCCCATCACAGAGCGTGGCGTTAGCTCATCGAACAATACATGAGCGCCAAACCAGATCGATAGATTGGCAATGACACCGACCACAGCAGCGGTTATCGCAGCCAAGGATCCAGCCAATATTTTATTACCTCGTAAAACCTCAACAAACGGTGCGCCTAAGAATATCCAAATAAAGCATGGAACAAACGTGACCCAAAGCGTAACCATAGCGCCGAGCATGCCCGAGATAAGCGGGTCTAAAAGGCCAGCATCACGAAATGCCCCTACAAAACCAACAAACACCAATATCAAAATCAATGGCCCCGGTGTTGTTTCTGCTAGCCCAAGACCGGCAAGCATTTCGTCTGGTCTGAGCCAACCATAAATGTCCACAGCCTGCTGCCCCACATAGGCTAGAACTGCGTAGGCCCCGCCAAAAGTAACAACAGCTGCTTTTGAAAAAAACGCAGCTTCTTTGGCGAAAACGCTATTGGGGGTTATGAAAAACACCAGCAATATAAGCGGCAACAACCAAAACAACGCAGCTCCCGCAAGAACTCGCATGACATGCTTCATCGGCTCAACAGGTCGTTCAATCACCTCTGGTTCCGGCGCATGGGAAAACAGCGAAGGAAATACTGCACCGATAATTCCTGCCGCAAAGATAACAATAGGAAACGGCACACTGAAAACAGCTAAGGCAATAAGCGCAACAACAGCTAGGACCAGGCTCTCCCAACCCTTAAGCGCACGTTTCGCAACCTTGAACAAAGCTTGCAATACAATCGCCAGAACTGCTGCCTTCAGTCCAAACAATAGCCCAGCCACCAACGGGACTTCACCTAGATAAACATACAACATTGATAGGCCAAGTATCACCAAAGCACCAGGTAACACAAATAGTAGACCTGCCAATAACCCACCTTTTACACCGCGCAACATCCAACCAGCATAGGTTGCCAATTGCATGGCCTCTGGGCCCGGCAGCAGCATGCAGAAATTAAGCGCATGCAGAAAACGCTTCTCATCCAGCCATTGTTTCTCATCGACCAGAATTTTGTGCATCAACGCAATTTGCCCTGCCGGACCACCAAAGGACAAAAGCCCGATCTTGCCAAACGTTTTGAAAAAATCATCAAAAAATAAGTTCATTTATTCGCCCCACTTGTTGCGGGCCAATCATGACCTTCATCTTGGGCATCTCTGCACCAGCGGTAGAAAGCATCATATAATCCCATACCCGCTTCTAACTGTGCCAGATCATCACGATACATGCGTGATAGTCCGAGCGAGGCAGCTACTAATCCAGCAGATTCTGGTGCAAGATCATGGCGGTTGGTATCAGCGCCGCGCACAATGAGAGCCAACCGTTTTAGGGCTTCACTGGTCAAATTAAATCCTTCGATCATCGTATCAAAGCTGCATTGGTCCCCGCGATGGCTCCAAAATACATCTTCCACATCAAAAGGCGTTGCATTAAATCTGTCAGCAACCAGCAAAACTTGCGACGGCTCTACGAATAAAAACCGCGCCTTTGGGTCAACAAACCGTCGAATAAGCCAAGGGCATGCGATCCTGTCGATTTTCGGCCGATGGCGAGTGACCCAAAGACTGCTTCCAGATGTGTCTGGTTTTGGGGTTTTACCAACAGGCACAAGCATTTCCCCCGCAGCCTTCCAGGCAACACGTCCTCCTTCCAAAGTTTCGGCCTGCATGCCATATGTTCGCAGAATTGCGGCAGCGCCCTGACTGAGTTTCAACCCTTTGTGGCAGACAATCACGACTTTCTTGTCTAAAAGCTGCGGCACAAGGGCCGGGATATCATCAAACGGATGACGAAACGAACCTGGAATAAAAGTTGAATCAACACTAAAGTCATCGTCTGTGCAGACATCAACAATAGTGGGCGCATTGGGTAAACCAATTAGGCGAGATAATTGAGATACGGAAATTTGTTTGGGAGACGGCATGCGTCCTTCCTCCTTTAGAGAATTATTCGGACGCGAACATTGGGCTTACGCCTCACGGGGTAGTCGCTGACCCCATAACCTTACTTGACCAAATTCAGCCCTCTTGTCAATCAGATGCTCAATTGGTCAATTGAAGACTGGCGAAGATGGGGTGAGATGTGCTTATAATAAAGGCAATCATCGGACAGGTTTATGACAGACATCGCAGAACAAGCAAAAGCCAGTAAGGCTGAAAAAAAGGAGATGGCCTCCGCAAAAGGCTTCTACCTTTCCTTGCGCTTGAAAAAGGCTTTGAAAAAAACTGCTGTCGATCTTACGCCGCCCATTTTGTATAAACTTTTTGTTCCAAACGCCCGTAGACGTCATCCATCTGACAAGTTCTTGCACGGCAAAAATGGCGCCCCTCTAACCCTTGAAGATATTCATCCAAGCGAACTGGCCTTCTTGGCTAGATCGGTGAAAATGACAATTCCCATTTCTCACATGCGATATGCGGGCGGTTTGCGATTTGATCCTGAACAGCATCACTTCGTTCGATATTTGCGTGATGGCATCAGCGCCCTAAAAACTTTCTACGCCCGCCATCAGCCGGAAAATGTTGTTGAAAAACACTTTGTGAAAACCAATTCCAAATTACCCATGCCTCTCAAAGGCCTTCCTTGGATGATGTTTGCTCTCAATGAGTTTGACAGAAATGTCATGACAGAAAAGGGATTGGCCGCCTCCCACGGTCACCAACACCATGGGCCAGTGTCTCCAGAAAAGATTGCATTGGAGGCGGCACATTTAGACCGTTTGTTGGCATCCTTCAAGAAAAACGGGTTGATCGATAACGAAGATTATCCCTCTGGCCATTTTCTGGTAGACACCAATGGAGACTGGGCATTTTATGTGAAGGATGGCCAGCACCGGATATCCGTCATGGCCCATCTTGGGTTTAAAGACGCAACGGTATCGGTCACTGGCGGCGGCTCTGCATCAGTCTCACCTTCAACAGCCGATGACTGGCCAATGGTGAGAAGAAAAATGATCACAAAACAGGATGCCTTAGCAGTCCTGAGGGCTTATACAGCGCCTAATCGCAAGCTTGATATTTTCGATTGATCAGCGGCCCTTTTTGCCTTGCTCAAAGGCTTGCTAAGGGCCCGATTTTACCCTATACACCCTCTCGCCCGTGCAGACACCCTTGGAGGCAGCGCGGGTTTGTTGTTTCAAAATAGCATTTAGCTTTAAAGACAGCAATTTTCGTAAGGTTAAACTTGCGAAAAGCCCTCTATAGATACGCGAAAGGAACTACCATGGGCGATATTATCGAGCTCAAGGCACAGGCACGCGATCGGGCAGGCAAGGGGGCCGCTCGTGAACTACGCCGCAACAATATGGTGCCAGCCGTCATTTATGGCGACAACAAAGATCCCCTAATGATCTCCTTGCCTTACAAGGAATTGTCACTTCAAATCAACAAAGGCGGCTTTCAAAACACCGTTCTTGAAATTGATGTAGACGGCAAGAAACACAAGGTTCTGCCAAAAGACTATCAGCGCGAGCCTGTACGTGATTTCTTCACGCATGTAGATTTCCTTCGCATTGGTAAAAACACCAAAGTTACCGTTGAGATTCCTGTTCATTACATCAATGAAGAAGAATGCCCGGGCATCAAAGTTGGTGGCGTTCTTAACGTTGTTCGTTACACGCTTGAAGTTGCTTGTCGCGCTGACGCAATTCCTGAGGCGTTTGAAATCGACCTTACTGGCCTTGAAATCGATGACGTTATCCACGCTTCGAAAATCAAATTGCCAGACGGTGTTTCAATGACCGTCACAGACCGTGATCCAACAATGTGTTCTATCGCTCCGCCAACAGTAGCTCCTGCTGAAGACGAAGATGAAGAAGCTCCAGCGGCAGATGAAGTTGCAGTAGTTGGTGATGAAGAAGCTGGCGACGCGGAAGAAAGCAAAGAGTAAGCTTTCTTCGGCTGTTAACCTCGAAAGGACCATTGCCATGCGCATTATCGTGGGGCTAGGAAATCCAGGGGCTAAATATGCCGGACATCGTCACAATATCGGTTTTATGGCGGCGGATGAAATACTCCGCCGCCATTCCTTTTCGCCTTGGCGGAAAAAATTCAAAGCAGAGATTGCCGATGGTGAAATCTGCGGCGAAAAAGTGCTTTTGGTCAAACCGCAAACTTTCATGAATGGATCCGGCGAGAGCGTTGGCGAAGCCATGCGCTTTTACAAACTGACGCCAAATGACATCACAGTGCTATACGATGAGCTAGACCTTGCCCCCGGTAAAGTCCGCATCAAAATCGGCGGCGGCGCTGGCGGCCATAATGGCATTCGCTCCATCGATGACCACTGCGGTAAGGATTATCGCCGTGTGCGATTGGGGATCGGTCATCCTGGCTCGAAAGAGCGCGTGACAGGCCATGTGTTGGGCGACTTCGCAAAGATGGACCGTGAATGGCTTGACCCTTTGTTAGAGGCTATTGCAGATGAAGCCTGTCTGTTAGCTAAAGCCGACGACGCAAACTTTATGAACAAAATCGCTTTGGCAACTGGCGAGAAAACTGAAAAGACAAAACAGGGTCCAAAAATACCAAAAGCAAAGAGCCATGTTCATCAAGCGCGCAACAACTCGCCGAAAGTTGAAGCCCCGAAAACGGGACCTATGGCAGAAATGTTGAAAAAACTGCTTGGCAATAAAGACTGATCCGTTTAGCGGAAACAGGAAAAGAATTAGGAAATCACTATGGGTATTAAATGCGGTATTGTTGGTCTGCCAAATGTGGGCAAATCCACCCTCTTCAATGCGCTGACAAAAACAGCGGCGGCCCAAGCGGCTAATTATCCATTCTGCACGATTGAGCCGAACACTGGCGATGTGGCGGTACCGGACAAACGTTTGAAGCAGATTGCATCCATCGCAGGATCAAAAGAAATCATCCCTACCCGCATCTCTTTCGTAGATATCGCTGGACTTGTGCGTGGCGCCTCCAAAGGCGAAGGCCTTGGCAACCAATTCCTCGCCAATATTCGCGAGGTCGACGCCATTGTTCATGTGCTGCGTTGTTTTGAAGACGACGACATTACCCATGTGGAAGGCACCATCAATCCAGTAGCTGACGCCGATACGGTTGAGACCGAGTTGATGCTATCTGACCTTGAATCCCTCGAGCGCCGCACGGACCAAATGCGCCGCCGCGCCACGTCCAAAGACAAAGAGGCAATGACCCTCCTCCCGATCATGGAAGCAAGCCTTGAGCTTCTCAAAGAGGGTAAGCCTGTTCGCATGTTGTTAAAAGACATCGCGTCGGAAGATTTGAAAATATTGCAAGGCCTGAACCTACTGACCTCCAAACCAGTTCTTTATGTCTGTAATGTTGGCGAAACCGATGCAGCAACAGGCAATGTTTTCAGCGCTGCGGTTGACAAAATGGCCGCTGAACAAGGCGCTCAGTCTGTCGTAATCTCTGCCCAGATTGAAGAAGAAATTGCTCAATTGCCGAACAGCGAACAGCCTGAATATTTGGAAATGAATGGTCTTACGGAGTCTGGCCTCGACCGACTGATTGCATCTGGTTACACCCTCTTGAACCTGATCACCTATTTCACAGCCGGACCAAAAGAAACACGCGCATGGACAGTCCGCAAAGGCTCCAAAGCGCCTCAGGCTGCTGGTGTTATCCATACAGATTTTGAGCGTGGCTTCATCCGCGCGCAGACGATTGCCTTCAATGACTATATAACCTTAGGCGGCGAAGTTGCGGCCAAAGAAGCAGGCAAAGCCCGAGACGAAGGCAAGGAATATTTGGTCAACGATGGCGATGTGATGCTGTTTAAGTTTAATACTTAGACGCTACCCCTCGACGGGCGGCAAGACTGACTGCCAACTGTCGGGCAATTTGTGCACCACGCTTTTGCGCAGAAAGTGCCAGCCAGTCCCAAGCACCAATACGATAATGCCGACCGCCAAAAAGCTGAAGGCGCCTATGCTGGAAAGCGTGATGCCGACGCTGGCTGTGATTGTGTAAAGCGCTACGCCAAGAGAAAGCAAACCTGAGGTTACAAAGGCCCGACGGTCGATGACAATTCCGACGAGAATCATGACCGTGATCAAGATGACAGCAATCAGCGCATCACTTGCTGTCGGGTTTGAGCTCCACCAAAAGCCGTTGCTGCCAAAGATCATCAGAAACATGGAATAAAGCAGCATGGGCGCTGTTGCTAAATGCAACCAGAATGCCACATCGGAGCGCCTGGTAACACGCTCACGATCCTGAATGTCATATCGCAAGGCCACCCAAAACAAGCCCCCAGAAAGCAGAAAACCGATCAGGCCGAATATCTGAGCATTGCTTTCATGATCAAAGGGAATACCAGTTGCTTCCTGGTAAATCGACATTGCGAGAAAAAACGCCACTCCAAACCCGGCAAGTATCAAACTTGCCAACGCGACGGGTACCCGGTAGCGCCAATAAAATAGGCCAAGCGCAATGGCCTGAGCTACAAATATTCCCGACAGGACCAACGGCGATTCATCTCCCCGCAACAGCCCGAAAATCGACATTGGCACCGCAGCAGCCAGCACCAAGGTCAAGACAAAAGCCGGCAATGCAAGATTTTGTCGACGGACAAAAATCTCAGCCAAAATCACCACAGCAGGAATAACTGCAAACGCTGTTCCCAAAGCCCACAACCCACCAAGCGCAGTTAAAAGCCCGATGGTAATCAACACATCGTGGAAACCACGGATAAGACGCGGGGCTTCCGCAGCCTCATCTAAGTTGTGGTCTTCAAAGTCTTTTGCTTGCTCTAGAGTCAAGTCTAGCCCGTCAAACTTTGAAGCTGCGGATTGCTCAACAAGCAAGTTTTCCATTTTTTCCTGCTGGTCAGCAGAGATGATTCCTTTTTCGCTTGCTTTGGCAAGAAGGCCCTTGAAGTCATGCATGAAGAATTCCGTTCATTACAGAAATAATAGTGTTGAAGCCTCTTTAACACAGCAATTGCGATTAGATATAGGCGAGGAGATCTTATAATTTGCCAGCCAAAATCTTTTGCGCACGGGAGAAATATTGGCGGCGTACAAGCACAAGAACAATAAAACCCGTTGTGGCGATAAACACATAGGGGCCGACAAACCAGCCAAGATAACCCAGCGCGAAAAATATTGCCCGAAGGCCTGCGGTAAAATGAGCGCTGGCAATGATATTCATTTCGCCCGCTTGCAAGGCTTGGGCGCGGCGTATTTCCGACGTGGCTTCATTGGTTTGTAGCACCGCCCCGATCATGATGGAGCAATAATTAAACAGCCTGAAAGCCCATCCGAATTTGAAGAATGAATAAACGAAAATCATCGTTAGTCCCAATACCTTGACCTCGAAAAGAGCACGGCTGAACTCGGTATTCACAGGCAAGTCAGCGTAAAGACCTGAAACGAGATCCGTAGAACCCAGAAGCGCAAAACAACCACCAATTGCCAATATCGTGCTGGACGCAAAGAAGGCAGTTCCCTGCTGGAGACCGGCAAGAATCGAAGTGCCGATCATGCGCAAATCACGCTCGGCCAAGACCAACATCCATTCACGCCGCTTATGAGCCATCAAGCCACTGAGGCTACTATTGCGCAACCCTGTATGATCAATGATGATCTCGAAAAGCAACCACACAATCAGAAACAGGCTGATGGCGAGCAGATCGCCGCTGCTCATAGTGTTGAAAATTTCGGCCATTCAATGTCATTTCACTATCGTATTGGTTTTGAACACAACCTAAAATGAAAACACCTGACACACCAGTGCCGACTTTGCCGAAACTGTAATATTCATTTTTCAGCAATATATGGTATGGACTAATCAATATAAGCGTCAGCCCTTTGTCCCGCGCGCTCGTGATGAATAGGCAGTGTTTTACCATAAAGCTGTTGTGTGCGTTCAACGCTACCAACCATCCCAGGTTCTTCAACGTAAGAGAAGATTGCCACATATCGGCGAATACTGCCCTTAAGGGGCACGACACGGTGAAGCGAATAGCGCCCTTTGAAGATTTGCAGATCACCAGGCTCCAAGACTAGCGTCTTTACCAACTCCGATTTGCCATCAAGCACTCTGGCGACTTCATCAAAGTTTTCGTCGCCCGTTCTGATATTGGGAGCATATTCAAATTCACCACCCTCATCAGCATTCTGCAAGGCAAGGGTAACTGTGTAATTGTTAGTGTCGAAATGCCAAGGAAACCCGTTACCCTCATCCGCCATATTGACGATCACATCGGCAAGCGGATCAGCATAAGGGAAAAAACGATCCAATCTTTCACCAAGACATTCACGGATGAAAGGAGCGAAGCTTGGAAACTCATAGACAGCCCTTAACCCGCTATCTTCACCAAAATTGTCTGCCGGTATAAACGCATTTGAACGGTCAAAATATCGCCTAGCCGGATGGTTTTGCGGCAAATCCGGGTTGTCTTTGGTAAAATAGACATTTGTCTTGTTGTGAGTAGCATGTGCATTGATTGACGCTCTATCTGCTTCTGCAACAAGAGAAGGCAACGCAGATGACTTTACAAAATTCTTTAAAACAGCACATCCGTCTTTTTCGAGTATCGCATGGGTGTCCGCAATCAACCTTTTGGTTGAAGCACCAGAGAGTTCATGAATAGGATAAAGGTCTAGGTTGATGATATCTTCAATTATTCTACCCATAGGAATGCCTCCGTTGTTAAACATATATAATCACCGCCCGCGCGGCACGACCTCATAACCTTCCTCTTCCGGTTCATCGTCAACCAGCAAAGCAGGAAACCCGTCTGCAAGAATGGATAATCCGGTAGGCTCTTCCAGACGGCGGATAATGTCATCAGAATTGGCCCGCGTGCCATAGCGTTTTTGACCATCTTTCATAATCTCTATCATCAAAGGGCTGATCTCCAACGGAATGCCATTTGCCTCAGCAATCGAGTGAAAAAGTCCAATATCTTTTAAAACCAAGTCCATAGTGAATTCGATATCACGGCTACCATTGAGGATCACCTGCCCTTCTGTTTCCGCAACAAAAGAAGTCCCCGACGAAATCTTGATCGCCTCATAGGTGGTTGCCATGTCCATGCCGGCAGCTTTCATGGTCACCATGGCCTCGCACAAGGTAAGCAGATTGGCTGTCGCCAGATAATTTGTCATAACTTTCAAGATGGATGCCGAGCCGATTGGGCCTGTGTGCAAGATGCGCCGTCCAAGGGTTTTCAACAACGGCATCATACGATCAAAAGCAGCTCTTTCACCGCCTACAAAGATAGAAATATTGCCCGTGGCCGCGCGATGGCATCCCCCTGATACAGGGCACTCAACCGCCATTGCCCCTTTTGCTTCAACCAGCTTTGCAAGACGCTTGATTTCGCTGGCATCTGTGGTTGACATTTCACCCCAGATTTTACCTGCACTCATGCCAGCTAATATACCGTTCTCGCCTTCCATGACAGCAGCGCATGCTGCTGGACTTGGCAGACAGGTGATCACAAGGTCACAATTCTCGGTCATTTCTTTTGGGCTATCTGCCCACTTTGCCCCACCATCCAGAAAAGTCTTGGCCGCACCTTTATCCAGATCATGAACCGTTAGGCCATGCCCGTTCCGCAGCAAGCTTCCAGCCAGTTTCCCGCCTGCATTTCCCAACCCAATAAAACCGACCTTCATGCCATTCTCCCGAAATCATTTTCCCAAAGCATAGCTTGAGAAACAAAAAATCAGAATACGCGTAGCGACACAAAGCGTCAGTTTTAGACTGAATTATTAAGTTTGTTATCCGCCAAGGAATACCCGCTCAAACACCCACCAACTGGCAATAACAGCAATGCCAATGGAAGCTGGCGTTGTGATCAAACGCCGATACCAGAGTTTTGAACCAAACCAGAAACCAACGGCAAGGAAGCAGATCGCAATTACTGTCAATTGGCCCAGTTCCACACCCACATTAAAGGCAATGAGCCCTGTAACAAAGTGAGTGGATGAAAGACCGATCTCCTGCAACACTCCAGCAAAGCCTAAGCCATGCAACAGGCCAAAACAGAAAACGATGACGGGTCGCCAACGGTGAAGTTTGTCCGTCATAATGTTTTCAACGGCCACATAAACAATCGACAAGGCAATAAGCGGCTCAACAATCGCTGGCGAAATCGACACATACCCTAATATGCCAAGTGCCAAAGTCACCGTATGGGCAAGGGTAAATGCCGTGACCTGCCAAAGTAGTGAACCCAGTTTTGTGCTAAGAAGAAACAGACCGACGACAAATAGAATGTGATCCAGACCTTTTGGCAAAATATGGGTAAAACCAATCACCAGATATTCCCAAACCACATCCCAAAATGGGCGTGCCTCTCCTCCTTCAAGGGCAATATCTTCGCTCAATTGACCTGCCGAAAGATAGGCCGAATATCCTTCTTCGTCACTCGCAGTTCCTGAATTAACCCGTATGACACTTGCTCCATAAGGCTCAGGCCAGTTCCAAAAAAAGCTTTTGGCTTCCAGCGGAATTTCGCCAGAAAGCTTAATCACTGATTCACGGGCCAGTTCGATATCGCCGGTGTCGGGGATTTCTTCGGAAACTTTTGCTGTAGAATATCGTTCACCATCGAATCCAAAAACAACATCGGATAAAAATCGGTTTTCAAACTCAGCAAATCTTGCTGTCAATTGAGCCGAGGAAAGCGCTCTCAAATCATTATATACGGGCGCATTGGCAGCTTCGTCCGTATCTGTGTGCTCGCTGCCAATTCCGGCAATAAGCGCTTCAACATTGGCTTGAATAACAATTTCGAATCCATTGTCTCCAACGCGATTAAGATCAGCAATGGACGGACGTATTTCGTGAGAGTTGGCATTGCTCGCAATCAAACATATAAAAACAAAAGCGATCAATCTGCCAAAAAATTGAATTTGCATAACAACCCTACTCCACTAAACTACCTAACAAAGGCTGCTACCTTAGCTAACGCTAACAGCCATTTTTTCAATGCATTGACGTTTAACGCAGATCACACCCGATTGACCACTGGAAACCCTAAATGTTCAACAAAAAAACTGCCTTTCTTAGCCTGGCGATTGCGTTCTATGCAACAAGCTCATTTGCACATGAATATTGGCTTGAGCCACGTATTTATACGGTGGAAAAAGACGAAGAGATTTCTGGCGATTTAAAGAACGGCCAGTTTTTCAAAGGCAGCGCATTCAGTTACATTGCCAGTCAGTATGAGCAGTTCACCATCACAGGTCCCGATGGAACGAAAAATGTCGAAGGGCGAGATGGTGACAGGCCTGCTTTGTCTGCGACGCCTGATGCGGAAGGGTTTTACTCCGTGTCCTATCAAGGGAAATTCGATAAAATCACATTCACCGATCCTGAAAAATTGAGGCACTACGCAGAATATGAGGGCTTTCGCGGCGTTTTGGAGCGCCATGCTGAACGGGGACTGCCCAATACAAAGTTTCACGAACAATATGCCAGATGCGCCAAAGCTTTGTTTCAAGTCGGAACTCCTAACAACAATGGACGCCAGGACGCCCTAACCGGCTTGAAATTTGAACTGGTGGCAGAAGCAAATCCGTATACTTTGACTGAACAAGATGCCCTACCCGTTCGGCTATATTGGGAAGGCCAGCCAATGGCCGATGTGCAAATCAGAATGTTTAGAATAAACAATGAATTGGCCACCATCGAAATAAGAACGGACGAGGAAGGGCGCGCAATTTTCCCATTGGAAGGCGGCGGGAAATATATGTTGAATGCCGTTCATATCTTTGAAGGCGACGATGACCCACAAACTGAAACGGCAGAATGGATCAGCTATTGGGCGTCTCTGTCATTTGGCATTTCAACCACAGACGATGTTCTGCAAACCCGCGCGCAACTGAAGCAATGAATACCCAAACTCATATGATTATGGGCGCCGTCATCTTCGGAAAGCCTTTACCGCGCCTTGCCTGGTTTGGCGTTGCTGGCGGAATACTGCCTGATCTACCAATGTTCATCATCGTCGCAGGATTACGCGCTCAAGGCGTCTCGCTGGAAAAAATATTCGGTGAATATTACTGGCAGCCCTGGTGGCAAATCGCCAACGCTATTGGTCACAATTTCTGGCTTTGGAGCCTATTGCTGTCATTTCAGGAATCAGCCTCTTGCGAAGAAAGTCAGCAAGCCAGACCTACAATTCTGGTAATGTGCCAGCTATGATCTTTGCTTTATCTGGCTCAGCATTCATCCATTCAATGATAGACTTTGCCTGCCATCGCGATGATGCACATATGCAATTTTGGCCATTGTCAGACTGGCGGTTCCGCTCACCCATTTCCTATTGGGATCCAGCCCACTACGGCACCTATTTCAGCTTTTTCGAGGCTGGCTTGGGTCTACTGATGGCATTAGTATTATTTCACCGATACAAGACCGTCGGCATTCGCATGATCCTTGCAATTGCAATTTTCGCCTATGTAGCAGTTCCAGCTTTTTACTTCTGCAGCATATCGAACCACGATCATGCCAGCCAATCCCAACAAGGCTAACAATGCTGCTCAGTCACATTGGCGTTCTTCAGCTCAGGTCCGTTTTACTGGGCAGCTTGAAAAGCCAAACACCGAATAAAGCGGGCATGTGCCAAATAGACCTGTGAACAAAGGGACAATCCCAATCAACAGCCAATATCTCCATGGCGCTTCCGGCATGTAAAAGAAAAAGAATAATAGCCCAACGCCAACGATAATTCTTAGAGCGCGATCAAGTGAGCCTACATTGTTTTTAAACATGGCAACTTCTCCTTTTGTGATGATAGATAGTTCACCACAAAATCGAGAATGACGCATTGATACAAATCAATCTTGTAATTTTTTAATGCCCTGAATATTCAATGAGCGTACGCACTGGCACGCCAAGATCTTCGATCTTCTTGCGCCCGCCAAGGTCAGGCAAATCAATCACAAAACAGGCAGCAACAACATTTGCTCCCAATTGCTGTAACAGTTTAACGGCCGCCTCAGCAGTCCCACCCGTTGCAATCAAATCATCGACCAGTAAAACAGGCTCTCCTTTGTGAACTGCATCGCGGTGCAGTTCCATCTCATCAACACCATATTCAAGAGAGTATGCGATCTTCACAGTATCATGAGGCAGCTTGCCCTTCTTACGGATCGGCACAAATCCGCAGGAGAGTTGGTGTGCCATCGCCCCGCCAAGAATAAATCCGCGCGCCTCGATACCAACAACTTTCTTAATGCCAGTACCCGAATAGGGATGCACCAACTCATCGACCGAACGACGAAATGCTCGTGCATTACCAAGCAATGTCGTAATATCGCGAAACATGATCCCGGGCTTTGGATAATCCGGAATGTCACGAATGGATTCTTGCAATGTTTTTAAAAGGCTTGAGTCCATGTCTACTTCCTTGTCAAAGTTTCGAACTTTTATTCCTGCAGATCGTTAAACCTATGTAGGCGCAATAAAAGATTGATAAATATCCCTAAATACAGCTTTTGCTTCCAACCCCTCAGACAGAGCGGACAAAGCAGGCCATTTCTTCATATCAAATTCAGCAGGATGCGAAGCTTTCATGTGAGCAATCATGCAGGTAACTGCGATGTCTGCATGGCCAAATTCATCACCAAACCAATATTGTTTATCAAGTTTCAAACATGCATTCTCAAGATAATCCATCACACCTGTTACTTGATCAGCAAATCGTTGTTTTAGAACTGTAGAATCACGCTCATACATTGCAACTTCATAAAACCGGGCAACACCTTTTTCAGCAATTCCAGTGGCAATACTTGCAATGTTCATTTGCTGATACCTTGAAGGTTCGCTAGTTGGAAATAGCGCTGGCTCCGCCCCCGCTTTCCGATCCAGAAAATCAATGATTGTGTTGCTGTCGACCAAAACATCGCCATTATCCAACACCAAGGTTGGAACCCTGCTCAGCGGGTTATATTTCGCAATCTTATCCTTATCTGCAAAAACAGACCAAGGCCGATGTTCAAAATCAAATTCATAAATCCTAGCAGCAATGCCAACACGCCGGACAAAAGAGGAATCATATTGGCCAATCAAAATATCATCAAAAATTTCCTAATTTCATTTGCCAATTCAACATAAAAAAGGCCACGAGTTAATCGTGGCCTTCCTCAAATTAATCAACACCAAAACTATCTAGGCTCTTTGCCGAAGACGCGGACATATTCATCGCGCCCACCCTTTGCCAAAGCTTTTGCTTGCTTGATCCAGTCATCACGTTCGATACGGCCTTTGAAAGACAACTCATCATCGACAATCGCAACATCTGATTTATTCCATTTGCCGATCTGATCGAAATGCCAGAAACCAAGACCATTCAATGTCTTTTCAAGCTTTGGACCAACACCTGAAATCATTTTCAAATCATCTGCTTTGCCTGAAGGCTTTGCAAGACGAACTGGACCAGCTTTCTTAGTCGCAGTCTTCGCAGATGCTTTCTTGGCTGCTGGCGCACTTACTTTTCGCGCAACTGAAGCTGATTTGGCTTTAGCTGGAGCCTTCTTCGCTGAGCGTTTACCAGCACTAGCAACCGGAGCAGCCATCAAACCAGCAGCAGCCATTTTATTGCCGCTAGGCGCTTCGCTTCCAGAAACTCCATCGGATTTCAGTGACGCCCAGATCTTCTTCTTGGTCAGGTACAACATTCCAGCAAATAGAAGAAGGAAAAGCAAAACCTTGAAGCCCATAGACTTACGCTCAACCAGATGCGGCTCAGCAGCCCACATCATGAAAGCAGCAACATCTTGCGCGTACTGATCAACAGTACCAGGCGTACCATCATCATATTCGACGATATCATCTGACAAAGGGCTAGCCATCGCCAGTGCATTGCCTGCAATGAAGTATGGGTTATAGTGATTGCCATCAGCAACTTCCACGCCTTCTGGCGCATCTTGATAACCGGTCAACAGCGAGTAGATGTAATCTGGCCCGTTCTCAGCATAAAGAGTAAAAACATCAAATACGAAATTCGGAAAGCCACGCTCAGGCGCGCGCGCTTTTGCCAGCAGAGAGAAATCCGGCGGTACTGCACCATTGTGCGAGGCAGCTGCAGCTTCGTTGTTTGGGTATAGCGGCGGGAAGCGGTCTGCTGCCACGCCTGGACGCTCATACATTTCGCCTTCAGCATTAGGACCATCAACGACAGTATAGTCTGAAGCGATTGTTTTGATCTGGTCTTCGTTATAACCAAGCGCTTCCAGATTTCTAAATGCTACCAGATTGAGCGAATGGCAAGCAGAGCAATTTTCCTTATAGACTTTAAAGCCACGTTGAAGCTGACCCACATCCCAATGCCCGAAAGGTCCTGCAAAGCTCCAATGAACATGCCGTGGATGATTAATTGGGTATCCACTTGCAGCGTTACCATGGCTGACACCAGCCAAAATAACCATTCCAAGGCCCATAAAGCCAACTAGGGCGTTAGAAAGTAAAGTTTTCAGTTTCATTTTATCAAATCCCATTTTCCCGACATTAAATGCCAGTTTTCGAGCAATGGTTTACAGCTTACTCAGCTGGTTGCAGATTAGTCTTGCCTTTACCACCAAGCACTGATTCAGCGATGCTTGCTGGAAGTGCTTTCGGTTTTTCATAGCGGGCCAACATTGGCAAAATCACAATGAAATGCGCGAAATAGTAGAAGGTAAAGATTTGCGATAAGAGAGTGTAAATGCCTTCTGCAGGGCGCGATCCCAAATATCCAAGGATCACGCAAACCACTACGAATATCCAGAAAAACTGGCGATACAGCGGGCGGTAGTTTGCAGAGCGAACTGGCGACTTATCAAGCCAAGGCAATACGAACAGGATCGCAATGGAGCCGAACATAGCCAAAACGCCGCCAAGCTTCGAGTCGATCAAAACGATATCAGTAAAAGGAATACCGATATTGAAAGTGACAGCACGCAAAATCGCGTAGAATGGCAAGAAGTACCACTCAGGCACAATATGTGCAGGCGTTTTCAGCGGATCAGCAGGAATATAATTGTCTGGGTGACCCAAGAAATCTGGCAGATAGAAAAGGAACCAGCAAAACACGATCAAGAATACGACCATCGCAAAGCCATCTTTGATGGTTGCGTAAGGTGTAAACGGAACAGTTTCCTTGCGCATATTCTTCACTTCAACGCCTGTCGGGTTTGACTGGCCAGTAACGTGAAGCGCCCAAACATGGAGCACAACAACACCAGCAATCATGAATGGCAGGAGATAGTGCAATGAGAAGAAACGGTTCAATGTCGCATTATCAACGGCAAAGCCGCCAAGCAACAGTTCTTGAATGCTTGTTCCAATAACAGGAATAGCTGAGAAGAACCCGGTGATAACCGTTGCACCCCAGAAGCTCATCTGGCCCCAAGGCAATACATAGCCCATGAAAGCGGTTGCCATCATCAACAAGAAGATAATCACACCCAAAATCCACAGCACTTCGCGTGGTTGTTTGTAAGAACCGTAATACATACCCCGGAAGATATGGATATAGACGGCGACAAAGAAGAACGAAGCGCCATTGGCATGCATGCGGCGCATCAACCAGCCATAATTCACATCGCGCATAATGCCTTCAACTGAGTTAAACGCCAAAGCGGTAGAAGCTGCATAATGCATGGCAAGAACAATACCAGTCAAAATCTGGATTATCAGCATCAGCGACAAAATTCCGCCAAATGTGTACCAGCTGTTCAAATTGCGCGGCACTGGATAAGCAACAAAGCTATCATAAACCAGACGCGGCAATGGCAATCTTGAATCAAGCCATTTTCCGAAGCCTGATTTTGGTGTGTAAGTTGAATGACCTGCACTCATAATATGTCTCCCTGATCCCGTTGCCGTTAGCCGATTTTTACTGAAGTATCGGAAACAAATTCAAACGGAGGAATGAATAGGTTTTTAGGTGCTGGACCTTTGCGGATACGGCCAGCTGTATCGTAGTGTGAGCCATGGCAAGGGCAGAACCAACCACCGAAATCACCAGCCAAACCAACAGGAACACAGCCAAGATGGGTACAAGAGCCGATCATCACGATCCAGTTCTCTTTGCCTTCACCAGCAGAACGGTTTTCGTTTGTTGCCGGAGCACTTGCATCAATATTCTCGTTCTCAGCGCCCGGATCTTTCAAATCGGTCAAAGCAACAGCTTTTGCCTCTTCAACTTCTTTGTCTGTACGGTTGCGGATGAACACTGGCTTGCCGCGCCATTTCACAGTGATCGCCTGCCCAGGCTCAACACTTGAAACATCTACTTCAATAGACGCCAGAGCGCGGGTAGCAGCATTCGGGTTCATTTGCGAAATGAACGGCCACGCTGCAGCCGCAGCGCCTACTGCGCCAACTGTTCCAGTTGCAAGATAAAGAAAATCCCGACGATTCGGATCTTTTTCGGTTTCTGTTGCGCTCACGGTATCCCGTCCTTTCGCAAATCCAGCATAGGCCCCAGCGGCCCCTGCCCGTATTGATCATATTATTGACAAGAATCCAAGGCAGCACTTTACGCTGCACAGATTCCTGCTCTTTCGCGCTTGTTTATTCCGCCAGAGACCCTTTTGTCCAGCTATTAGAATGTCGCATGGCCAGTTTGTCGCGGATTTTCACAAGGCATTTCATCATACTCACTGTTTTTGCCTGTTTGAAAGCAACAATATTAGAAATTCGCAGGAAATCATCTTAGCAACCACTCGCTTCTTGCGTCTTTATCCGCCCTAGGGCATTGGGAAGCACGAATGCCAAACAACAAACTTGCTGGAAACCAATCTTGGAACCCCCAATCCTCTTTTTGAACGATATTCACCTTACCTTTGGCGGCACGCCGCTGCTGGAAGGCGCTGATCTGCAAATATCGCCTAGAGATCGGATATCGCTGGTGGGCAGAAACGGCTCAGGAAAATCCACCTTGCTCAAGATTGCCGCTGGCATGATAGAACCTGATAAGGGTGAGCGGTTCTTGCAGCCAGGCGTAACCGTTCGCTATTTACCCCAAGAGCCAGATTTGAGCGGCTACAAAACAGTGCTCGAATATGTCGAAGATGGCCTAGGGCCTAGCGATGATCCTTACCGCGCCAGTTATCTGCTAAATGAATTGGGCATGAGCGGTTCTGAAGATCCAAAGAAAATCTCCGGCGGAGAAACCCGCCGCGCAGCTCTGGCAAGAACCTTAGCGCCCGAACCTGATATTTTGTTGCTCGACGAGCCGACCAACCACTTGGACCTGCCCGCTATTGAATGGCTCGAAAGTGAGTTGGGCCAACTGCGCTCGGCCATCGTGCTTATCAGTCACGATCGGCGCTTTCTGACCAATTTGACCAAGCGTACAAATTGGATCGATCGGGGAAGATCAAGACATCTGGATCAGGGCTTTGATGCGTTTGAAGACTGGCGTGATAAAATTCTCGAAGAAGAAGAAGTCGCATCCCACAAGCTTGGCCGAAAAATTGTTCGCGAAGAACATTGGATCACCCATGGCGTATCGGGACGCCGAAAGCGCAACATGCGCCGCGTTCGCGAATTGGCGGATTTAAGAAAAGAGAAAAAGAGCGAAGTGAAAGTCACCGGTGGCGTGAAACTTACTTCCGCTGAAGCCGATACATCTGGCAAATTGGTTGCCAAACTGGATCATGTTTCGAAAAGCTTTGGCGAGAGAGCCATCATATCCGATCTATCAACGATCATCATGCGTGGTGACCGCGTGGGTATCGTTGGCCCAAATGGTGCTGGCAAAACTACTTTGGTCAACATAATTACAGGTGCTCTGGAAGCCGATAGTGGAACCGTGCGCCTAGGCATCGGCCTTGAAAAACTGGTGGTGGATCAAAAGCGCGATATGCTGAAACCCGAATGGTCTTTGAAAGACGCTTTAACCGATGGCGCAGGCGATACCATTGTTATTGGTACTGAGACCAAGCACTTCATGACTTATATGAAGGATTTCCTGTTTTTGCCCGAACAAGCCAAAACCCCAATTCATGCCTTGTCTGGTGGTGAGCGCGGACGGCTGATGTTGGCCCGTGGATTTCGCACCCCTTCAAATTTTCTGATCCTTGATGAGCCGACAAACGATCTGGATTTGGAAACCCTGGATTTGCTTCAGGAGTTTCTGGCTGATTATCAGGGAACTGTTTTGCTCGTCAGCCACGACCGCGACTTTATTGATCGGGTTTGCACCAGCGTTATAGCCACTGATGGCAACGGCGTTTGGCATCAATATGCCGGCGGCTATTCAGATATGGTCGCGCAAAAAGGTTCCGGTGTTCAAAAACGCAAATCAGACGAGATACAAAGCAAGAAGCCAGAAGCAAAGTCACCAGCACCCTCGCCGATAAAAGTCGCTGCAAAAGCTAAATTGAGTTTCAAGCAAGAACACGCTTTAAAGACATTGCCTTTGGAAATCGCCAAGCTGGAAAGCGAAATGGCAAAACTGAAAAAAGCCCTGGAAGACCCAGAGCTTTTTGCCAAGGAACCGGCAAAGTTCCAGAAATATGTATCTGCCCTTGAAGAGCGCCAGAACCTTGCAACCTCAAAAGAGGAAGAATGGTTGGAACTGGAAATGCTAAGGGAAGAAATGGGCGCCTGAGGCAAAACCTGCCTCATGCCGTTATTTATAGAAGTGCAGACTTATCTACGAACTGCTTTAACGTTAGAGGCGCGATAGTTGGAACATTTAAAGCGATTTGACATATTGCCACCACAGATCTCAACGCGGCCATTCCCGGCTTTCTTGCTGTAAATGCCAACATGATATCCGCGCTTGAAACGCAGTACCACAACATCGCCCTTACGAGCAGACGCAAGAGAAACACCCGTTCCAAACTTGGTCCAATTCACTGCTTTGTTGTGACCAGCGACCGGCTTGCCGCCAGCTTTACGAACAGCATAAGCAGTCGCAGCACCACACCAAGGAGTGGTTGATGGATTGATACCCACCATTGACTGAATTGCTTTTCTGTTTTTACGCTCATGCAATCCTTCAACGCGCTTGATAGCCGCTAGTCTGGCAGGATTGGCTTGTGCTTCTGTGATTGTTGAAAATTGTGCTGTAGCAAAAATTGACACAGCAAAAGCAAAGGTCAACGCAAGCTGCGCTGCCTTAAAGGCCCCAAATTTTTTCATATGATTTTTCCGTTAAGGGTAGGCTATGGAGTACCCATCCGACCAAATGCCGACAATACCCTAAATCGTCCTATATTGTTTCGTTACAAAGGTCCCCTATTGGGGAATTGCGCCGCTCGCTCCCAAGGGAAGCAAACTTCCCGTCTCCATTACGCCGCATTGCGGCATAAATACGGAAGAGCGCGTTTAAACAACTCACTTTGTGTTGCCTTTGAAACAAATTAGGTAAACGATTGCGGTAAAGATCGGCTGACCTTATTCGCTATCGACCAAAAAGCCGCCCGTCTGCTTGGCCCACAATCCAGCGTAAAGGCCTTTTTTCTTTAATAACTGCAAATGCGTACCGGATTCAACAATCCTGCCTTGATCAAGCACAATCAAACGATCCATAGCTGAAATGGTCGAGAGCCTGTGCGCAATGGCAATCACAGTTTTTTCTGGCATCAAAGCATCAAGATTATCCTTGATCGCGGATTCAATACCTGAATCAAGCTGCGAAGTCGCCTCATCCATAATCAGAATAGGTGCGTCTCGAAGAAAAATTCGGGCAATCGCAATGCGCTGCCGCTGGCCGCCGGACAATTGAATACCTCGTTCGCCTACCCTCGCCTCATAGCCTTTGCGCCCTTTTGCATCTTCCAGCCCCAAGATAAATTCATGTGCCTTGGCCTTTTTTGAAGCGCCAATGACCTCATCCAAAGAGGCATCAGGCCTGCCATGGGCAATATTTTCAAAAACCGAACGATGAAACATTGCCGTATCTTGCTGCACCATAGAGAAATATGAGCGGAGACTGTCTTGTTGAACTTTCGAAATATCCTGCCCATCAATTCGGATCGCTCCGCCCTCCAACTCAAAGAACCTGAGCAATAAATTCACCAGCGTTGATTTGCCTGCGCCAGATGGACCAACCAGTCCAATTTTCTCGCCCGGTTTAACATCGAGCGACAACCCGTCGAATAACTCTCCGCTTTTTCCATAATTAAAGCGGACGGCATCCATCTCAATTCGCCCGCCCGAAAATACCAAGGGTTTGGCTTGAGGCGTATCCACAATTTCCAGTGGTCGTGCGATCAGATCCATCGAGTTCTGCACGGTTCCGATATTTCGGAAGAATCCATTCAAAATGCCCATCAAACGATTGAGCAACAAACTCAGACGCAACACCAAGGCCAATGAAAACGCCACTTCGCCCAGCGAAATCGTTCCCGCTAACCATAGATCAATAGCTTTCCAGGAAATCACACAAACCATAAAATTGCTCAATACGGAAAGACTCACCCGCACATTCGTCAAGTCACGGGTAAAGAACCGCAAAGCATCATATTGTCCGCGAATGCCTTCTCTAATCCAGTCGTTCTCATGGGACGTGGCGCCATGCAATTTGACGGTTGATATGTTGCTGTAACCATCGACCAAACGCCCTGTGGCGACAGCCCCGGCTTCAGCGGTTTTCTTGCCGTGCGCTCTGACCCGGGGAATGAAAAACCGTGCCAAAATGACAAAGCCCACCAACCAGGCAACAACAAATAATCCAAGGCCAGTGTTTAACGAAAGCAGCAAGCCAAAAGTTGTAAGTGCATAAGCAGAGATGAACCCGATGGTTTGAATGAGAGCGATCATCATATCGCCCAAGGCATGCCCTGATTGGAAAACCTTTTGGGCAATCCGTCCGGCTAAATCATTTTGGAAAAACGAAAGCGATTGACGAATTATATGGCTATGGGCCTGCCAGCGACCAAGTGTAAAAAAATTAGGAACAATGATTTGCTCTTCAATCACCGCGCCAATGGCGACAACCACAATGCGGGCAATGAAAGCTACAAAAACCATGATAAGCAAACTAGGCCCTGCAACCGCCATAAGCTCTGACCAGCCACCGGCTTTCGCTGGCTCAAATGCGGTCAGAATATCAACGATCTCACCCACATAGGTGAATATAAAGGCTTCAATACCAGCATTGATAAAGCCGAATATGAGCATCAACACGAATGCCCATTTCATCTGGCTGACATAGTGCCAGACATAGGCCAAAAACCGCTGAGGCGGTTGGTAATCTGCCCGCGCTGCGAACGGGTCGGCTAGTCCCTCGGCGCGGCTGAACAAACGGTCAAGCAGCCGCATTATTCTGCCGCATCCGCTTTGCTATCAACACCAATAAAGCCACCTGATTGACGAGACCAAAGTTCTGAGTAGAGCCCCTCGCCCTCAACCAATTCTTGGTGAGTACCCGCTTGAATGATTTCACCCTCATTCATCACGATCAGACGATCCATAGAAGCAATTGTGGATAAACGATGGGCAATGGCGATAACCGTTTTACCCTCCATCAATTCAAACAAGCTTTCCTGAATGGCTGCTTCCACTTCCGAGTCGAGGGCAGAAGTAGCTTCGTCCAAAACAAGGATGGGCGCATCTTTCAAGAACACGCGGGAAATCGCTATACGCTGACGCTGACCGCCCGAGAGTTTCACCCCGCGTTCACCAACATGGGCATCAAGCCCTCTGCGTCCTTTTTGATCTTCAAGGCCCTCGATAAAATCCCAAGCCTTTGCGCGTTTGGCAGCTTTGATGATCTGCTCATCGCTGGCATCGGGACTCGAGTAAGCAATATTATCTCTGATCGAACGGTGCAGCAGAGACGTATCCTGCGTCACAACGCCGATATTTGCGCGCAGTGAATCCTGTGTGACTCTGGAAACATCAACACCGTCAACGCGAATGGCACCCTTTTCCAGGTCGTAAAACCGAAGCAGCAAATTGACCAAAGTGGTTTTGCCCGCACCAGAACGTCCTACAAGGCCGATCTTTTCGCCCGGCTTGATGTTTAAACTCAGGCCATCGACCACACGGGTTTCATCCGTACCCTTTTTTCCATAGTTGAAACTGATCTTGTCGAAAACAATATCGCCTTTTGGAACAGAAAGATCACTCGCATCTTTGCCGTCTACGACCTCGCGATGGATGGCCATCATTTTCATGCCGTCATGGATCACACCAATATTCTCGAAAAGTGCTGAAACTTCCCACATGATCCATTGGGACATACCGTTTAGACGCAGCGCTAATGCAACAGCAACCGCTATCGCACCTACAGAGACAACTGCGCCAAGCCATAACCAGATCGACAATCCTGCGATCATAAAAACCACCAGCACATTGTTATAATAGATCATTCCTTGGAACAGGGTCACCAAACGCATTTGCGCGTGCACTGTATCCAAAAATCCGTCCATGCTTTCTTTTGCATAGACCGACTCGCGGCCTGCATGGGAAAACAGTTTCACCGTGTTAATATTTGTATAGCTATCCACAATACGCCCAGTCATCATGGAGCGCGCATCGGCTTGATCCTGACTGACCCGCTTCAGCTTTGGCACGAAATAGGTGATGATAGAAACATAGCAGATGATCCACCAAATCAAAGGCAAGGCAAGCCGATAATCTGACGTTGCGACCATGGCGATCATGGAAGCAAAATAAACCACCACATAGACCAGAATATCCATGACCTTCATCACGGCCTCACGAACAGCAAGCGAGGTCTGCATAACCTTCGTGGCAACACGGCCAGCAAATTCATTGGCAAAGAAGTTCATGCTTTGCTTGAGCAAATAGCGATGCATCTGCCAGCGGGCAATCATCGGATAATTGCCAAGCAATGTCTGATGCACAATCAAAGAATGAAGCAAAGCAATTGCTGGCAAACCTACAAGCAAAAATCCGCCCATCAACCAAAGGCGGCTGCTTTCCCGTTCCAAAAAACCAATCCGCTCGGCATTTGAAAGCCAATCAACGATGGAACCCAGAAAGCCAAACAACAACACTTCACCCGCCGCCATAGCAGCCGTGAGCACAGACATGAATATAAGCCAGCCCGCGACCGGTTTGGAATAATGCCAACAAAACGCAACCAATGTTGAAGGCGGCGCTGTTGGTTCTTCTTCTGGATAGGGCTGAACCCGGGACTCAAAAATTCTAAACATCAAACCTCTTTGCGCCTGTTTTAAGAAGGATTCAAGAAAGCCTTGCGGTTTTGTGAACCAATAATGGTGCTAATTTGGACGTAACGGTCTATCCGATTTGCCAAAATCCCAACAACTCATATAAGCCTTTGGGATGTGATTTCAGCCACCTATGGAACTTATTTATTGCGATGAAACCAGCACTTGCCCTTTACCAACCCGATATTGCCGGAAACACGGGAACTCTAATCCGCTTGTCAGCCTGCATGGGAACAAAGCTTCACATCATTGAGCCAGCAGGGTTTCGCACAGATGACACCAATTTAAAACGCGCTGGCATGGACTATATCGATCTGGCAACCGTTCAGCGCCATGATGATTTTGATCAGTTTCTGGCCTTTGCCAAACAAAAACAGTATCGCGTTATTCTTATGACGACAAAATCTACTAAACCCTACACAGACTTTGAATTCATGCCATCAGACATCATCTTGATGGGCCGCGAATCTTCTGGCGTACCTGACCATGTGCATAAAATCGTGGATGTGTCCCTGACCATCAAAATGGAAGGCAAAGCCAGATCACTCAATCAGGCGATCAGCGCCGCCATGGTATTCGGAGAAGCATTGCGGCAGACAGGACTTTAATCAATTCGCGCTCGGTAATCTGCGCATAGTAAACTCGATGACATCACCGGGCAATTCGCGCCAACTTTCCACCTCGGACCAATAGGCTGCCTTTGGATATTTTTCCAAAAACTCTCGCGCCTTTTTCTGCGCCTCAGAACGAGGCAATGAAAAGCTCACCCGTTTCCAAGTTTGCGCGCCTTTGATTTTTGCTGACTGCAAACGCCGTTGCTGCGTCCAACTGCTATGGCTGGATTTGACTCTCGCCAAGGCATCATCTTGCAACTGCCAGTAGTTCCGGCTTGCATCGCCGTAGCTTGCCGCATCCATTTCGTCAGGATCTACCGCCTGTTGATGATCTTTTGTTTCTTTTCCCACACTCAAAAACTCTCGATGAAAAGACAGCAAACATCAACACATTGCACGGGAAAATTGTCAAGTTTCCAATTGCGGTGCTAAGGCGCTGGACTTTTTCTGGCCACTCCTGTTAAACCAGCAAAACTCCCATAAGATGCAGGCATTCAGATGAGCGAAAATCAACCCAAAATACCACAGGGTCTTCCGGCAGATATCGAAGATAAGAAAAAAGTGGTAGAAGCTTGGTTCCAAACCTTGCGCGATCAAATTTGCACGAAATTCGAAAGCCTCGAAGAAGAACTTACCGGAACTTTTTCTGACCATGCACCCGGCAAATTCGAAGCCACCAAATGGTTACGCAATGAAGGCGCTGGCGGCGGCGGTGTGATGTCCATGATGAATGGCCGTCTTTTTGAAAAAGTCGGCGTTCATACATCAACTGTTTATGGCGAATTCGCTGAAGGTTTTCGCAACCAGATTCCAGGCGCCAAAGAAGATCCGCGCTTTTGGGCTTCCGGCATTTCACTAATTGCCCATCCCTGGAACCCGAATGTTCCGACCGTTCACATGAACACCAGAATGGTTGTGACAACAGGCCAATGGTTTGGCGGCGGCGCTGATCTGACCCCTGTGCTTGATGAGCGCCGTTCGCAGGAAGATCCTGACACCAAACTGTTTCACAAAGCATTACAATTTGTTTGTGATCGCCATGCCGTTGCAGATTATCCGCGTTATAAAAAATGGTGTGATGACTACTTCTTCTTGAAACACCGCAATGAAATGCGCGGCGTTGGCGGCATCTTTTATGACTACCTTCATTCAAGTGATGAGGCTGGCGGCTGGGATGCCGATTTTGCCTATACACAAGATGTCGGCAAGGCGTTTAATGTTGCATATCCTGCAATCGTGAAGAAAAACATGAACCTTGAATGGACAGCGGAGCAGCGCGAAGAACAGCTGGTTCGTCGTGGGCGTTATGTCGAGTTCAACCTGCTTTATGATCGTGGAACGATTTTCGGATTAAAGACCGGCGGCAATGTCGACTCAATTTTATCATCCATGCCACCAACTGTGCGCTGGCCTTAGAGTTTAGCCAACAAATCAGAGCGGGTCATATTAAACCCGCTCTCGACCCAAGTCTTTTCTAGAGCCTTAAGTTTTTTGCCGATTTCCGGCCCAGCAAGCATACCAAGCTGTAATAGGTCTTCGCCCTTGATGGGAAGGCTCGGCCTCTGCCAATGAATAGCGAATTTACAGCGCTCCGCCAATTTGGCAGCCGAGGCTTTTTCGCCATCACCAATCATAATCCGCCGTGCCAATTCCAGTTTATACCGATCAACAACAGCAGCCTGATCTCCAAAATATAGCGTTGCACTAAGTTCTTTTTCTTCTGGCGCTTCATCGGGAGCTTTTGCCAATGCCCAAGCGGTTAATCGGCCACCCTCGGCATTCGACAAACGCAGACAGCGAGCAATATTCGTAACATTTTCCCCGTCAGGGCGAACCATTGCCTGAAGACGCAAAATCGGGTCAGCCTGCCAACCCCATCGTTCTTCGGCAGCCATCAAATGCGGAATCAAATCAATTCCCCATTTTTCACTTTCAGGTAAAATTGCAGTCAAAACGCCCGTGGTTCGCATCCAAAGCAATGCTCTTGAGGGATCAGGCGCACGCAAGAGTTTCCCAAATTCACTCCAGATTCGTTCCGCCGATATTTTCTCCAATCCAGCTTTGAGTTTCGCGCATGCCTTTAGCCCCGATGCATCTGGTCTGCCGGACCCGTACCATCCAAAGAAACGGAAAAACCGCAAGATACGAAGATGATCTTCTGTGATCCGCTCCTCTGCATCGCCAATAAACCGGATAATACGCGGCTCCAAATCTTCGATGCCGTTCAGCGGATCAAATAGAATTCCATGGCGGTCACAATATAGCGCATTAATGGTCAGGTCGCGGCGCTGGGCGTCCATCAACCAATTCGTACCAAAACGAACAACAGCGTGACGCCCATCCGTTTCAATGTCTTCTCGCAAAGTGGTTATTTCATAGGGAACATGATCTGACACTGCCGTGATCGTTCCATGGTCCAAACCGGTGGGAATGTTCTTTATCCCGGCATCGCCCAAGGCCTTGATGGTTTGCTTGGGCAATAAGGTTGTCGATAGATCAACATCACCGACTTCAATGCCCATCAACGCATTACGCACCGCGCCGCCATTTACGCGCACTTCACCGCCAGCAGCTTCCAGCGCGTCAAAAACCGCAATCAGTGATTTGGCCGTAAGCCAGGGAGCGCTTTCAAGTTCAATTTTCAACTGAGATTTGGTCATATTATCATAGCCTCAGCTGCTTTGCTCAAGCGTTCCTGAAATACCTGAATCATTCCCGCTGTTACGCCCCATATATAATGCTCACCAAATGGCATTTCGAGATAATATCGCCGATTACCCTTGAACATACGGCTTGCCATTTTGTGGTTATCCGTATCCATCAAAAACGCTAACGGCACTTCGAAAATATATTCCACTTCTTCGGGGTTAGGCGTCAAAACGGCATGATCCTCAACCAATGCGATCACGGGCGTGATGCGATATCCTGATCCTGTGAAATATTCCGGCATAGCGCCGAGCACTTCAACATGGCGAGCATCAAGACCAATTTCTTCATGGGCTTCGCGCAAGGCTGCAGCCACAGGCGACCCATCTGCCTTATCAATTTTGCCGCCAGCAAAGGCAATCTGACCTGAATGGGAATTGAGATTTTCTGTTCGCTTTGTCAGGATAACAGTCAACTCATCCCTGCGTTTCACAAGTGGAATTAATACGGCGGCGGGTTTCACTGCTTTTTCAAAAACCCAATCGCGAAATTCCGGATTATGGAGAAAATCGCCAAGAGGCTCCTCGCCCTTTTCAAAAAGCCCTTGCATTGCCAATTGCCGGAAATCATCGCCATCAATTTTGGAAAAAAGGCTTTCGCCCTCCAATAGCATCTCTGTATTTTTAAGATTCAAAACGGCTCCGTCCAAACTACCTAAATGCGATGGCGTTTATTATTGGCTCAACTTGTTCAGCTCATCCGAGCGCATAATCGGGAATACCGCACCCTTGCTGCGAACGCCAAACATTTTACGCCCGTCCAGCTCAATTTCTTCACCGTAAGAAATCAATTCATACATCACAGGACGAGCCAGCAACGCTTCAAGGCGTCCGCGCACGGATAAATAAGGTTTGATACCATCATTTTCTTCAGCGGTTACAAATCGCAGGGGATGATCCGGCCCAGCTTCAACCACATCTCCCACATTTGTTCTAAAGGTCAGCACCTGATCATCGCCCTCGCCTTTCGCATTCATTTCAACAGCAATGAAATGCGCGTCTTCAACTTGTATTTTTATCCGCTCAACCGGCGTTACCAAATAGGTTTCCCCGTCTTCATCTTTTCGCAATACCGTTGCAAACAAGTCCACAAGCCTTTGACGACCAATAGGCGTTCCCATGTAAAACCAAGTGCCATCACCTTTGATGACCATGTCCAATTCGCCGCAATAGTCAGGATTCCATTGTTCCACAGGGGCATTGCCGCGTTTTTTGTCTCCAGCACGTTCTATGAGTGCCTGCAACCCGCCCAAACCGCCAGTTTGCGCTTGTTCGGTAACTGTGTTTCTTTTTTCCGCCATTGTTTATGTCCAGATCATTAGGAGCGACATTGCTAACAGTAACGAATTTGTCAGCAACAAAGAATTTGTTTGTATGAAAATAGCCTTCACGCCATGATAAGCAAGGTCTGTCGCTTGCAATGAGCTAGAAGCAGCCTACCATATATGTTGAGAAATCAGATTAATGAGGAACAACCATGACTGCAATTGACCGCACATTGAGCAAAGCTGACGAAAAAGCGGTGATTGCCGAAGCCGAAAAAGCTGTATCTGATATCAAAAAGGCGCGAGTCGAAACCGCAAAGGTCATTTTTGGACAAGAAACCGTGGTTGAGCGAGCCTTGGTAACCTTGTTATCCGGCGGCCACGGTCTGCTTGTTGGCCTCCCCGGCCTTGCCAAAACCAAATTGGTGGAAACGTTGGGTACGGTTCTTGGACTAAATGCTGGCCGCATTCAGTTCACACCAGATTTGATGCCCTCTGATATTCTTGGCTCTGAAATCCTTCAGCAGGAAGAAAACGGAAAGCGTTCTTTTCAGTTTGTAAAAGGTCCGATTTTCACTCAATTGCTAATGGCTGATGAAATCAACCGCGCCAGCCCGCGTACACAGGCAGCGCTTTTGCAGGCCATGCAGGAATATCATGTGACAATCGCTGGCGTTCGAAACGATTTGCCCGCACCCTTTCATGTTTTGGCAACTCAAAACCCGCTGGAACAAGAAGGCACATACCCATTGCCAGAAGCACAGCTTGACCGGTTCTTGATGCAGATCGATGTTCTTTATCCAGAATTGGAGGCTGAGCGGCGTATATTGCTGGAAACGACTGGACAGACCGAAGCCAAAGCAAAAGCAGTGTTAACAGCCAAGCGCCTCCAGGAAATGCAAATGCTGGTTCGCAAAATCCCTGTGGGTGAGAGCGTCATCAATGCTATTTTACATTTGGTGCGCTCGGCTCGACCAGGTGGCTCAACAGATGAAATGAACCAATATATTTCTTGGGGTCCAGGACCACGTGCAAGCCAGTCCTTAATGTTGACCGCAAGAGCCCGCGCTTTGCTCGATGGTCGTCTTGTCCCTTCTGTGGATGATGTTTTAGCTTTGGCTGAGCCTGTCTTGCAGCATCGCATGCAGCTGTCTTTTGCAGCGCGTGCTGAGCGCATCACAGTCCAAGACGTAATCGGCTCCATAAAGAAATCCGTAGGATAGACACTTGGAAAATACGAATTTCCATCGAACGGGATATGCCATATGAGCCCCGCAATTGGGTCACAGGTAAATGCTGACAAAGCCAGCGATGTACTGGTCCGCTCCCGTGCGCGCGCAGCATTAATTCCCGACCTTTTGGTAGAGGCACAGCGCGTTGCAAACAATGTGTTTGCCGGATGGCATGGTCGGCGCAGGCGCGGTATCGGTGAAAATTTCTGGCAATTCCGCCCCTATGTGGAGGGTGAAAACTATGCCGCCATTGATTGGCGCAAGTCGGCCAGAGACGACATTGTCTATGTCCGCGACCGCGAGTGGCAAGCCTCCCACACGGTTTGGCTTTGGGTCGATGAAAGCCCGTCCATGTTGTTTAAATCTGGCGAGGCCGCAGTTTCAAAACAATCCCGCGCTTTGGTCCTTGCTTTGGCGATGGCAGAATTGCTCGCACGTAGCGGCGAGAGAATTGGCTGGTTAGGCGTAACACCACCGATTGTTCATCGCCATGCAGCAGAGCGCTTGGCTGCTGCTTTAATGGTTTCGAAAACTCAATCAACATTTCCCGACACATCTTTGATCAGTGACCATTCAGAAGTGATCCTCATTAGTGATTTTCTGGGTGCTGACGACCAGGAACATGCTCTCGACCCGGCATTTCAAGCGGTAGCAGAAAAACATGTGCGCGGACATTTGGTGCAAATCATTGATCCGGCTGAAGAAGTATTTCCCTATTCTGGCCGTGTTGAGTTTCGGGATCCTGAAACCAAAAGCCAGATCAGTTTTGGTTCAGCCCAATCAATCCGCGCAGACTATCAGGCACTTTTTGCGGCTCATTGCACAGAATTGAGCGAGTTTGCCAAACGCACCGGATGGAGCCATACGCTGCATCATACTGATCAGCTGGCTTCGAAAGCCCTCCAATCTTTGCATGTGGACCTGTCAGCCTCTCCAATGCGCGGGGTCAGATAAATGTTCGGATTACCGCTGGCATTTGCCTCTCCTTGGATTTTATTGGCCCTTTTGACGCTTCCGCTGATCTGGCTGCTTTTGCGCTTGACCCCGCCCAAACCTCAAGATGAAGTTTTCCCACCCTTGGCAATCTTGAGAAAACTGGCAGCAAAAGAAGAAACGCCTGCTCAAAGTCCATGGTGGCTGACCTTACTTCGTTTGTTGATGGCAGGCTTGGTTATCCTTGCCATGGCCGGACCGATTTGGAATCCGCGCGATGCGGTGCTTCAAAAAGAAGGTCCTGTCTTGCTCATAATCGATGATGGATGGGCCAGTGGCAAAATCTGGGATCAGGTGAAACAGATGGCATCCACCATCACAGGTGAAGCCGAAAAATCGAACCGAGTTGTGTCGCTTATGTTGACCACCGATCCGGCGACAGCGTCTGAAAAACCGTTATCATCCAGTGAGGTTAATTCAAAACTGGAAGCTGCCTTCAATCATGCAATCCGCCCAGACCACCAAGGCAGCGCTGCAAAATTAAATGAACTGTTAGCGGCAATCCAGTTTGGCGAGATCGTTTTTCTATCAGATGGTGTTAGCACTGGTGACGCCAGCGAAGGGTTTGTTACTGCCTTAGGCAATTCATCCATTCCTGTAACCATCGCAGAGCCAGAATTGGGTGAACTTGCAATCTTGAACCCAATTGAAAATCAGCCCGGAAAAATGATTGGCACTGTCTCAAGAGCCATTGACACTTCAACCTTGCCTTTGCGCGTTATCGCTTATGATAAAGACGGATTACCCATTGCCAGAGTTTCATCCATCCTGAGTGAAGGCCAAAAATCGGTAGAGTTCAGCTTTGATCAGCCTGTGGAATTGCGCAACCAGATAACCCGCGTTGAAATCGAAAATGCATCAACAGCAGGCGCTGTTCAGTTGTTGGACGAAGGCAATAGACGCAGAATTGTTGGACTAATCTCCGGCCAAAGCTCTGATATTTCCCAACCACTTTTATCGCCGCTCTATTATATAAACCGCGCGCTTTCACCCTTTAGCGATTTACGCATTGCCGACACCTCCAACATTGAAGAAGCGGCAAACGACCTAATCGCGCAAAATGTATCTGTCATCGTAATGGCAGATATTGGAACCATGCCAAACGAGACCGAAAGCAAAATAACAAAATTTGTTGAAGAAGGCGGGTTGGTAATCCGGTTTGCCGGACCACGATTGGCGGCAAATCCAAATGGGCCGCTTCTGCCTGTTGACCTTATTGAAGGGGATCGTTTCATCGGCGGCGCCCTTTCATGGGAAGAGCCAAAGGCAATTGCAGCTTTTGAGCCCGGCTCACCCTTTTTTGGTCTGCCTACCCCGAACGACATCTCCGTATCGCGCCAAGTCTTGGCAGAACAAAACACAGAACTTTCATCAAAAACCTGGGCGCGTCTTGAAGATGGAACCCCTCTGGTAACAGCCGATCAATTGGGTGCAGGATGGATCGTTCTTTTTCATGTAAACTCCGATAATAATTGGTCCAATCTACCTCTATCGGGAAGTTTTGTGGATATGCTCAGACTGACGGTAAACCTGTCCCGCTCAACCAATACCGCTACTTCTGGCGATACGGCGCTGAGGCTTCCGGCAATGGAAATACTGGATGGCACCGGCGCATTGACCCCTCCTCCAGCACAGGTCAAGCCGCTGGTTATAGAAGCAGGACTGTGGCCTGTTCCAACTTTGGAAACGCCTCCTGGCCTTTATGGAACTGCAGATGGGTTTGTTGCGTTAAACCTCATTCGTGAGAAAGAGGAAATTAATCCACTAGATACCCAAGAGCTATCAAGCACATTGACAAAAGCACAATATCAAGGCGGCGCAAGCTTTGCATTTACCCCTTGGCTCCTTGGCGCTGCGACGCTTCTGTTTTTGTTGGATTGCATTGCCGTACTTTGGTTCGCGGGCATGTTAGGTAAATTCCGCTTTGCGGGGGCCACGGCCGCATTGGTGTTGGCAGCTGGCCTAATTGCTTCCCAATCGACCTTTGCCCCCACAGCCTTTGCTCAATCAAAGACCAATGAGTCCGTTGATTTTTCCGCAGCGCTGACCACACGTTTTGCCTATGTCAAAACAGGTTCATCACAAACCGACAATGTAAGCGCAGCAGGGCTATTGGGTCTGACGCGGTTTATCGGATCCCGCACGGCCCTTGAACCGGGTGATCCCATTGGCGTTGACATCGCAAATGATGAATTGGCTTTTTATCCGTTTTTATACTGGCCAATTGATCTAGATGCCCCAGTTCCCGACGAAGAAACGATGGCGCGTGTTGATGCTTATATGAAACAAGGTGGCAGCATTTTATTTGATACGAAGGACCAGATAAACAGCGCCCTTGGCAGCGGTTCTTCGACCAATGGAAATGCTAAACTTCGCGAAATTCTTGCCTCGCTCGATATACCTCCGCTGGAGCCAGTGCCTTCGGATCATGTGCTTACAAAATCGTTTTTCCTGTTGGATAGTTTCCCGGGTCGCTACCAAGGCGGTGATTTATGGGTCGAGCAAACCGGCCGCATTGAAGAACTTGTAGACCGTCCGGCTAGATCAGGCGACGGTGTTTCGACCATCATGATCACCAGCAACGATTTTGCAGGCGCTTGGGCTATCGATAATCAGAACCGTTCCCTATTTGCCACAATTCCAGCTTCCACCGGCCAGCGCGAATACGCCTTTAGAGTAGGCGTAAATATCGTCATGTATACCATCACCGGTAATTATAAAGCAGATCAGGTTCATATACCTGCCTTGCTTGAAAGGCTGGGCCAGTAGTCATGGAATACAATTTCGCCTTTGATCCGCAAATACCGATTTGGCAAATCGCCACTATCCTTGGATTGGTTGCGCTTCCTGTGCTTTACGGATTGGTAAAACAGGTTCGGGGATCAATTCTACGTTTTATCGCATTTGCAGCTTTGGCTCTGGCTTTATTCAATCCTTCTCTATTGGTGGAAGATCGTGACCCGTTAAAAAGTGTGGTGGCCGTTGTAACGGACAATACGGCCAGCCAAAAAATTGCCGGACGCGCAGAGCAAACGGAAACAGCACGATTAGCTTTACTCAAAAACCTAGCCGCTCTTAACAATGTGGAAGTTCGTGAGATTTCCGCAAATGACCAGATTTCAACAACGACTGATGTTTCTTCAGCCCTATTTTCGGCGCTAAAATCCGGATTGAAAGACATTCCTCAGGAACGTTTAGGTGGCGCAATTTTAATCACCGACGGCCAAGTCCATGACATTCCTGAGAAACTCTCAGAGCTTGGAATCAGGGCGCCCATTCATGCATTGATTACAGGCAAGGAAAACGAAAAAGACCGTCAAATTGTTATTACCGATGCCCCACGATATGGCGTGGTTGGTGAGCCCTACGACATCACCTATGAAGTAAAAGAACAAGGCTTCGACACAGAACAGCCTGTAGCTGTATCGATTTATCTCGATGGTGAACTGATCACCGTCGAAGAAGTTCTACCTGGTGAACCATATATATTCTCTGACACAGTCAGCCACGGCGGACGCAATGTGATTGAACTTCGTGTCGAGGCGAGCCCTGAAGAACTGACCGAAACCAATAATCGCGTCTTCACAAACCTCAACGGCATTCGTGAAAATCTTCGGGTATTGCTTGTCTCTGGCGAGCCCCATGCCGGTGAACGCACTTGGCGGAATTTGCTGAAATCAGATGCCAGTGTCGATCTGGTTCACTTTACCATTCTGCGTCCGCCTGAAAAACAGGACGGAACACCGATCAGCCAATTGTCTTTGATCGCGTTCCCAACGCGCGAGCTATTTGTCGAGAAAATCGATGAGTTCGATTTGATCATATTTGATCGCTATTCCCGCCGGGGCGTTTTGCCAATTTTATATTTTGAAAATATTGCACGATATGTGCGCGATGGCGGCGCTGTCTTGCTTGCCGCAGGTCCAGAGTTTTCAAACGAAGGCAGCATCGCTGATACACCGCTCAACAATGTAATCCCAGCTCTTCCCGACGGAAATTTGCGGGAGGTTCCGTTTAAACCTTTGATCTCAGATACCGGTGCAAAACACCCCGTCACCAAAGGCCTTGATAATGGCAAAAGCGAAGACCCGGACTGGAGCCGCTGGTTCCGTTCAGTTGGCGTCCAAGAGCCAGACGGTGATATAGTGATGCAAGGCGGTGACCAAGAGCCTCTTTTAGTCTTAAACCGCTACGACGAAGGGCGTGTAGCCCTATTATTGTCTGACCATGCCTGGCTATGGGCTCGCGGCTTTGAAGGCGGCGGCCCACATGTGCAACTGTTGCGCAGAATGGTCCACTGGCTTATGAAAGAACCTGAACTGGAAGAGGAACGGCTGACAGCAGAAACAGATGGCAATTTCCTTGTGATCAATCGCCAAACCTTGGGCGAGCAACCTGACGATGTGGATGTCACGAAGCCAGACGGGACTGATGTTGCGGTCGCATTAACGCCAAATGGCGCTGGCCTATTTACGGGCCAGATTGAGGCTCCTGAGATAGGTTTATATCAAGCTAAAAACGGCGATCTGACATCATTGGTTCACATGGGGCCACCTAATCCGCGTGAATTCAGCGAAGTATTAAGCAGCACATCAAAACTGGAACCCATCATTGAAGCCTCTCGCGGATCTATTCAGCGGGTTTCAGAAGCCGGGGACGCAATACCGCGTTTGCTCGAGATCCGCCCAGGTGCGACAGCTAGGGGTAATGGCTGGATTGGCATTGAAAGCACAGGCGCTACTGTGTTGAATGGCATAAACCGTATCCCGCTCTTTACGGGTCTCTTGGGTTTGGCACTACTCTTGATGGCAATGGCTGGCATGTGGACACGCGAGGGGCGATAAGTCCCCTCTCCGCAAGATAACTAAATCTTTCCAAAATACCGTTTGGTTTCACCGCGATACTCGTCCGTGATCCCTTCGAAAAACTCACAGCCCAAGATACGTTGTGGATCGGCAGGGCCAGGAAAAGTGATTTGGCCATGGGGAATTCTTTCAAACCCGAAGCCACGATAATAAGCGTAGTCTCCAACCAATACGACAAAACGATGACCATGACTAAATGCATCCCACAGGGCACGGTTCATCAATTCGCGGCCAATTCCCAGATTGCTGAAGGATGGCGAAATCATCAACGGCCCCAGAACAAGCGCCCGTTTATCCCCAATCAGAATATGGGTCATACGCACGGATCCCGCAATACCGCCCCTGCATTCTGCAACAAAACACAAGCCCGTATCGGGAGCTACACCCTCGCGAAGACGGAAGGAGGCACGCGAAAACCGTCCGGGGCCAAAGGTCTTGGCCCCAAGCGTTTCCACATCAGCTAAATCATCAGCTGTTTCGTGACGTATCAAAATATCCGTAAAAGTGTGTTGGGTGTTCATGATTCAAGCCTGAATATATTCTTGGAGGTACTGGCTTGAAAGTTTGGAATCCCAGATCAATCAGCCGACGTCAAACAACCCCATGCCCATCAGCATGGAAAGTCATTCAATTTCTTCGTCGGTTAAAAAAACACATATCTGCCTCATCTGTAGGGGGGTAGCGCTATCACGGTCCATAAAATCCGTCCAGTTGAAATATTATGAAGCCCACTCAGAAAAATTTTGAACGCATCGTTCACAAAGCAAATGGTTTACCAGCCGCTCTAAATCCCTATGTTAGCAAGAACACAATAAGGAGTTTGAACATGGGTTTATTGATTGACGGCGTTTGGCATGACCAGTGGTATGATACCAAGGAGACCGGCGGCGCCTTCAAAAGAACGGATGCGAAATTTCGAAATTGGGTGACGGCTGACGGATCAGCTGGCCCAACAGGTGATGGCGGATTTAAAGCTGAGTCAGGCCGTTATCATCTATATGTTTCATATGCCTGTCCTTGGGCCCATCGTACCTTGATGTTCCGTAACCTAAAAAAAATTGAAGACATGATTTCAGTTTCCGTCGTCGATTGGTTCATGGGAAAAGAAGGATGGGAATTTTCCGAGCGTGATGGAGCAATCCCCGACCCAATTCATAACGCAAGCCGGATGCATCAAATCTACACTTCTGCTGTTCCAGATTTTTCAGGTCGAGTGACCGTTCCGGTTTTGTGGGACAAGCAAAAGAATACGATTGTCTCAAACGAATCGTCAGAGATTATCCGAATGTTTAATTCAGCATTTGACGAGATAGGTGCAACCAAAGGTGACTATTATCCAGAAACCTTGCGAGTTGAAATTGACCCCATCAATGACCGGATTTATAACACCGTAAACAACGGCGTTTACAAATGCGGATTTGCTACAAAATCAGAACCTTATGAAGAAGCCTTCGATGCATTGTTTGAAACTTTGGATGTGATGGAAGAACGGCTTGGCAAAACACGTTATCTGGTTGGTAACGAAATAACTGAGGCAGATATCCGATTTTTTGCAACACTGGTTCGCTTTGATGCGGTCTATGTCGGGCACTTTAAATGCAATCGTCAGCGGATCGAGGACTACCCAAATCTTTCAAACTACACCCGCGATATTTTCCAAATCCCTGGCATCAAAGATACGGTCCACATGGGACACATCAAGAACCATTATTACCAGAGCCATGAGACCATCAATCCAACTCGGATCACACCAAAGGGACCCCATCTGGGTTTTGAACGCCCCCATGATCGCGCAAAATTCTCTTAGCATAGGATTGAATTAATATATAATTTCAATGGCTTATTGAATAATTCTGACTCTGATTCAAGACTTTAACTAGGAAGAAAACACTCACCAGTAAGGGGAATGTGGTGCTTTGCCTGATAATTCATCAAGCCTTGCCCTAGTGCCCGTTGTCGTATCCTCAGGAAGCGCATTGAGCGGGAAAAATCCGATTTCAGCAATCTCTCTATTGGGAGTGAATGGCTTGGTCACCTCCCATTCCTCGCACTTGTAAACGGCCACATGATCGCGCTTTGAGGCCTTCCAATTTGCATGCATGGATAGGAGTTTCAAATCCCCTATGACTTGGACATTGGTCTCTTGGATCAGTTCTTTGATGGCGGCATCACAAGTTGTCTCACCGCGCTCAACACCTCCCCCAGGAAGATGCCACCCCGACACATAGGTATGGCGAACCAGTAAAACTTCGTTCTCTTTTGTACATACAATAACACGCACGCCCAGGGTCATCGGTCTCGATATCAGGAACCAAAGATGAAACAATCGATGTCTAATTTTTTGCATGTTGGGCCTACTTTATTTTATCTTCGCCAAGCAGCGCCAATGAGGAGTATAACAAAGACACTTGCTTGCCAACTTCCTCTCATCTAGAGCCTATATATGTTTCGTCTCGCTCACATTTCAGACATCCATCTTGGTCCGCTGCCAAAGGTAAAGCGCCGCGAATTATTTTCAAAACGCATCACAGGCTATGTGAATTTCAGGCGTAATCGATCAAGCGCATTGCATCCTGAAATTACCGAAAATCTTGTCGCCTATTTAAAAACCCTCGACCCGGATCATACCGCCATTACGGGTGACCTGATCAATTTGGGCCTCCCTGCCGAAATCGAAACAGCAAAAAAATGGTTAGAATTATTAGGGGAACCGCGAGACCATACGGTCGTATTGGGAAACCATGATGCCTATGTTCGAGGCGCTCGTGACAAGGCCATGTGCGCTTGGCAAAACTGGATCATCGGCGACAACAACAAACTAGTATCAAGCGAAAAAGACTATCCGGTTCTACGGCGGCGTGGAGACATTTCGATTATTGCCTGTAATTCAGCACGGGCGTCTGCACCCTTTTTGGCGACTGGATATTTCAAATCCAAACAAGCCGAGAAACTTTTGGAGCTGCTGAATGAAGAGCGCGGAGCAGGTCAATGTTGCGTCGTTCTTATCCATCATCCCCCTCAGAAAAATGCCACACACCGCCATAAACGGCTATTGGGTTCCAAACGCTTTAGAGTGGTAATTGCACAAGCAGGTGCCGATCTTATCCTTCATGGCCATACCCATTTAGCCACAACAGCGTTTATTGAAGGGCCCGACAAAAAAGTGCCAGTCATCTGTGTGCCAGCTGCTTTTCAGTGGCCAGGCCATCACAAACCGCCATCAGGCATCAATCTGTTTGAAATAAACCGGAAGAACGACAACTGGCGCATCACACTGGAACGTCATGGCTTGTCCGAACAATCACCGACCCAGTTTCAATTGCTTGAAAGCACTGTTCTTTAGTAAGGAAAGCCTCAGCGATAAACGCAAAAATGTTTGAAAGTGTTACAATACCGAGTTCAGAAAACTTGGTATATCACCATACCAAGCCCAAAGCACCATGGCTGCAGCGCCCAATAGGACACCGAAGAACATCCACAGGATGACACCCCAAAAATCGCTTTTGCCTGTAGGAGCAGCGGCATTTTCGGATGTTGCTGCTTCATCTTCGGAGAAATCATAGTTTGCCATGGCAACCCAATCACCTTCGATCATACGCTCGCGCTCAAGCATCCGCTCTGCAACATAATGGGTAACAATACGTGCCATTTTCGCACGATCATCAGATTCACCGAGCATTTGGCGGCCCATACGGGTATCTTTCACAAATTCATAGACTCGGCGATCACGGCCCATGCGCACGAAAGACGTCATATCGATCCAAAGACGGGCATTTTCGCCATTAGTCAGCGCGAATTCGAATTGATCATTGTCATCAGGCAAATCTTTGAAGACAGGCTGCAAATCCTGCGCCAGCAATTCCAAGCGTGCATGGCTGGCCTGTTTCATATCCACAACGACATCATAGCGCGAAGCTTGATCATCGCGAACACGCTCCATTGCTTCAGCTAAATCACTGACTTTACGCTCTATTTGTTTTGCATCAAATTCAATTTCAGACATGCGCCCTCCAAGCTGGCACCCCCAATCGGCGGCCAACAATGGTTAATAATACCTTAATATAGACCATTTGACGGTTAAATACAGCATTTAAGTGCAATTCACCGATTGCCCTTCAAACCGGACTTTTCCAATGCTTCAACAAGATTGTTTATCAGATCTTGAGGAAAATGTCGGTTTTGAAAATTTCCACGCGGGTCAGCTGCAAATTTTGGATAACGCTCGCGAAGCGAACGAACAAGAAAAGCCGAGCGATGGCGATTACCCAGACGATAGGCCAGCACGGCATTGAGCATTGAGCATTGAGCATTGAATAAAGCAGGCTGCGTTTTGACAATCCCATAGGAATGATCGCTTCATTTGCTTCTTCAAACCGCTCTTCCATCAACAAAGCGATGGCGAAATAAAAATCCCACCATGATGGGTGGCGCGTGCTTGCACCGATGGCATTTTTGAAAATTGGTATTGCTTTGGCATATTCACCAGAAAGCACCAACCCATACCCATAAGAAGCCGCAACGCTCGTATCATTCGGGTTTAATTCATTGGCTCTGGCAAACCATTCCGACATGAATGAAAAGGCCCCCTGCCAAGAATATACAAACCCAACTTCTCTTGCTGCTCGTGCGCTCAACGGATCTAAATCACCACCCTTCAAGGCTGTGTTCAGCGCCAAACGCATAGCTTCTTCCGGCTCATCTGGCAGATCGGAATAGTCGTAAGACTTTCCAGCGGCTTCTGCGATCAACCCGCCATAAGTTGCTAAAATCAGTCCGGAAACACCTTCCTGTTCACTCAATGCTTTTGTGCATTCATAAGCAATCTTGTGTGTGTTCCGATTACTCAACCCATAATAGGTTCGCACCTTGCCCAAGCAATCCATGACGGGGTTGGTGTCACCTTTGGCAATGATATCCGCATATATGCTCCCCTCCTGCGAGGCGACATTTGTTAATTTCTGCGCAACAAGTCGAGTGTTTTCGGGCTAGTCCCAGATATCAATGGGGTATTCTTCAGCTCGCATAACCTTGTTTTCGGCAAGGCTGAGCAATTCAACCAAAATAATTGGATTACCGGCAGCAGAATTGTTCCCGGTTTTCGTAAGTTTCAAACTATATTCAAGATCACCCAGAAGTGGATCGGTTTTTCTGAACAGGTTGTTCCTGCTCTATAAGTGGGATTCGACCTTTGTTATGCTGCCACCGGGATTAGTTTCAGCGCGTTGAAGTAAACCTGATCGGGTGTGTGCCCGTCAAGCGATGAGTGGAGACGTTTGGTGTTGTAGAAGGTGATGTATTTGCCGATTTCTCTCCTTGCTTGCGGTACATTTTCATAAGCCCTTAGATAGACCTCCTCGTATTTAATGGTTCGCCAGAACCGTTCAACAAAGACATTGTCGCGCCAGGCACCCTTACCATCCATAGATATTTTGATACCGGCTTCCGTCAGCATTTTGATGAAGGCAATAGACGTGAACTGCGATCCTTGATCTGTATTGAAGATGTCAGCTTGCCATGTTTGACCATGGCGTCTTCAACCGCTTCGATGCAGAAAGCCGTTTCCAATGTAATAGACAATCGCCACGACAGAACTCGGCGAGTGTACCAGTCGACCACAGCTGCCAGATAGACATAGCCCCGGGCCATGGGAATGTATGTGATAACTATTGCCCAAACCTGGTTGGGGCGGGTAACCGGTAACTCGCGCAACAGGTAGGGATAGATCTTGTGACCAGGTGCGGGCTTCGAAGTGTTTGGGCGGCGGTAGATAGACTCAATCCCCATGCGCTTCATGAGATTGCGCACTTTGACACGACCAATCTTATTGCCTTCCCCGATCAGCAATCCTTGCAACATACGACTTCCCGCAAACGGATAATCCAGATGCAATTCATCGATACGTTGCATCAGGGCCAGATCAACTTCAGATGCTGGCCGTGGCAAATAATAGACGGTACCCCGGCTCATACCCAAGGCTCTGGCTTGCCGGGTAAGTGACAATGTGTGGGAACGGTCAATCATTCTTTGCGCTCAACAATCCCGCCTTGGTGAGCGCTCCTTCTAAAAAATCATTCTCCAAGGTCAGTTCACCAATCTTGGCATGTAGGGTTTTTACATCAACCTGCGGGTCTTCCTTCACCGCCTTGCCGGGCTGATCAAAAACACCAACCGCTCCTTCGAGAAGTTGATCACGCCACTGTTTGATCTGGTTGGGGTGGACATCGTATTGTCGGGCAAGATCACCCAATGTCTGTTCGCCACGAATGGCGGCAAGTGCTACCTTCGATTTGAAAGCGGATGTGTGATTGCGACGAGGACGTCGGGCCATGAGAGTTCTCCTGTGTTCGGCACATCGTGCCAGATACAGGTCGAAATTCCACTTATATCAGCTGTTCAAAACTCCCGAGCCACTTCTCCCCACTGCCCGCGCCTTCTATCCAAAACACTAAGAGGTCGCGTCTGTAATGTAGTGATTGTGTCAAATGCCGACAGTCCTGAATTCAGTCTATCAGCAAAAGCCACCAACCCCTGATCTTCAACATCAGTAATAACTTGAACCACAGGCAGTTGCGATGCACTGGCGCGAACATCTTGAATGGCATCTTTGCGATCAACAGTTACCCTATTCCACAGTCAGTATGGGATATCAGTAATAAATAAAGCAACCAATCCAAGAGCCAAGATGGCAAGAAACATGAGTGCTATTTTACGGATAGAAAACCCACTTCTTCGTATCGATGGGGCTAGCTCCTGTTTAGCAACAGACGGTTCCCCGGACGAGATATCTTCAACTGCCACGCTTAATTCGTCTTTATTTTCTTTCGCAATAGATGAAGCCCCATCGGCATAGGCAGGCACATGCCGTCCTGTCGGTATGGAGATTACAATGGGCTCATCTTTGCCTTCTTATGCATAATAGTTGGAAAGCAATTCCCGCAGCCGCCCTGCATGAACACGAACCAGCGGGTCAGTGGCAGGATCAAAGTCAGCGCCTTTGCCAAAAACATCCATTGCAATAGAGAAGCCCTTGATGCCATCGCGTTTGCCCGCAAGGTCTTAGTTGACCAGGTATTCCAGTAAATCGCGCGCACGTTCGGAGCGCTCAAAAGCCCTGCTCTTGATAGCCCTGTCCAATGCCAATAAAATGTCAGCTGAATTGAACGCGCTGTTCAATTTAGTTTCCTCTAATACGCTAAGACCCCATCCCTACACGCTGGGAATACTATCGACATATGAAACTAAATCATCCCACGTAAAGACTGAATGCAACAAATCAAATTTGTCAGATTGTTGAGAAACGAGACTTCATAACTCTCGAAACGTTTTATTTTGCCACGCAGTCGGCGAAATATTGCATAACGCCGTCTTCGCCGACTTCATGAACCAAACCGTGAATATCAGTCTCAAATCCCGGGCATTCCCGTTCGAATTCGCGGTTGAATTTGAGATATTGAACGATCTTCGCATTGAACACTTCGCCTGGAATCAATAACGGAATACCTGGAGGATAAGGTGTTACCAAGCTTGTCGTTATGCGCCCTTCAAGATCATCAATGGCAACGCGTTCTGTTGTTCGACGTGCGATATGGGCAAATGCGTCAGAAGGTTTCATCGCCGGTTGAAGTTCGCTCAAATACATATCCGTTGATAAAATCGCCACATCATATTTTGCGTAAAGTTGATGCACATGCTGACAAAGATCACGCAACCCCATTTTTTCATAACGCGGCTGTTTTTTACAAAATTCCGGCATGACACGCCACAAGGGCTGATTACCGTCATAGGCATCTTTAAACTGCTGTAACTCGGTTAAAAGTGTATTCCAACGGCCTTTGGTGATGCCGATGGTAAACAGAATAAAGAAACTGTAGAGGCCCGTTTTCTCGACCACCACTCCGTATTCAGTCAGATATTTTGTAACAATCGACGCCGGGATACCACTCTCTTCAAAACGCCCATCAAGATTAAGACCGGGCGTAACAATCGTCGCTTTGATCGGATCAAGCATGTTGAAACCCGGGGCCATATCACCAAAGCCATGCCACGAATCTTCACCATCTGATTTCTGAACACCATCAGCATCCGTGCGTTTTAGAACCCAATCTTTGGCGTCTCCAACGCCTTCTTCAACCAATACCTCAGGACCCCAAACCTGAAACCACCAATCATCATCGCCATATTCAGCGTCAACTTTGCGCATAGCGCGTCTAAAATCCAAAGCCTCGGCAATGCTCTCTTCAACAAGCGCGGTGCCACCGGGAGGTTCCATCATCGCAGCCGCCACATCACAGCTGGCAATAATACTATATTGTGGACTGGTGCTCGTATGCATCAGATAAGCTTCGTTAAACAGATGGCGGTCCAGTTTTGTGTCCTGGGAATCTTGAACAAGTACATGGCTGGCCTGACTGATACCAGCCAATAGTTTATGGATGGATTGGGTCGCAAAAGTCACAGAGTGACGCGGACGCTCACGTTTTTTACCCATGGAGTGGAAATTTCCGTAAAATGGGTGAAACGCAGCATGGGGCAACCAAGCCTCATCAAAATGTAAATTCTCCACATAACCATCAAGCTGATCCTTGATCGTTTCTGTGTTGTAGAGAACGCCATCATAGGTCGACTGCGTCAGAGTCATAATACGAGGCTTGACCGTATCTGCATCCACATCGGCCAGCAAAGGATTTGCCCTAATCTTTTCTTTGATCGAAGCAACATCGAACTCGCTCTGGGGTATCGGGCCAATAATGCCGTAATGATTGCGGGTTGGCTTCAAGAAAACCGGCACCGCGCCTGTCATGATAATACTGTGCAAAATCGATTTGTGGCAGTTTCGATCAACCACCACCACATCGTCCGGTGCAACTGTATGATGCCATACCATCTTGTTTGAAGTAGATGTTCCATTGGTGACGAAGTAACAGTGGTCCGCATTGAAAATACGCGCTGCATTTCGCTCAGAAGCGCCAATCGCGCCATTATGGTCGAGCAGCTGACCCAGCTCTTCAACCGCGTTGCACACATCTGCGCGCAACATGTTCTCACCATAAAACTGGTGATACATTTGCCCGATTGGGCTTTTCAAAAACGCAACCCCACCCGAATGGCCCGGGCAATGCCACGAGTAAGAACTGTCTTCTGCGTATTCGAGCAATGCCTTGAAGAACGGCGGCTTGATACTTTCCAAATAGCCTTTTGCTTCCCGGATAATATGTTTGGCGATAAACTCAGGCGTATCTTCAAACATATGAATGAAGCCATGTAACTCGCGCAGAATGTCATTCGGCAAATGTCGGCTGGTGATGGTTTCCCCATAAACATAAATCGGTACATCAGGATTTTTCCAACGCACCTCTTCAATGAAGTTCCGCAAATTCACCACAACCGGATCAACTTCCGGACCAGCGCTAAATTCCTCGTCATCAATCGAAAGGAGGAAAGCACTGGCACGCGATTGCTGCTGGGCAAATTGCGACAGGTCGCCATAACTGGTAACCCCAACAACCTCGAACCCCTCTTTGGTGATCGCGTCTGAAAGCGCGCGTATTCCTATGCCCGAAGAGTTATCAGAGCGAAAATCTTCATCGATAATAAAGATTGGAAAACGGAACTTCATAAAACTCTCCTGAAGAAAACGAGACGGGTTTTCGGAAAATGATTGTCTGCCGAAATCTATGCGGATGGCCCAAGCAATCTGTTACTCATTAGGCTATAGCAAATTTCAGAACTTAACACAGACATTTCATCGCAATTAAAGCGAAATGCCGCGACAATTATTGGCGCGGCATTTCAAAGGATTTTGCAGTGCGTAACTGGCACTCTAGGCAAGATATCGGTTGGTCGCAGAAATCAACGCTTCTAGAGAGGCAGCAACAATATTGGTGTTAATGCCAACGCCAAATATCTTCTTTCCTTCAATCTCGACTTCCATGTAACAAATGGCTGCCGCGTTAGACCCCTGTTTCAACGAGTGCTCGGAGTAATCCATAACGCTCATCGATATGCCCAGATATTTCGAAAGGGCATCGGTAAACCCGTCAATCGGTCCCGTACCAGCTCCTTCAATCATCAAAACTTTACCATTGTCAGTAATTTCACCATGCATCAGCCTCGAAGCCTTGTCTTTCGGGTTCGACGTAGTGGTGTGATCAACAAATTTCAAACGGGCATTCGGTTGATCCACATAGGCCTTCAAAAACTCTTGATGGATCCGATCCGGCGAAAGCTCCGTGCCTTCCGCGTCAGTAATATCCTGAATGACACCGCGATATTCCACCTGCAGATTACGCGGCAGGTTCATGCCGAAATCTTCTTGCAAAATATAGGCGATACCACCTTTGCCCGATTGCGAGTTAATGCGGATAATCGCCTCATAGCTGCGCCCCACATCCTGCGGATCAATCGGCAGATATGGCACTTCCCAGTCCGGCTTGTTCGCCTGACGAATGGCCTTCATGCCCTTATTGATCGCGTCCTGATGCGAGCCGGAAAACGCCGTATAAACCAATTCACCCACATAAGGATGACGCTCAGGAATTTTCAGCTGGTTGCAATATTCATAGACCTTTTTCATGCGCTCAATGTCCGAACAGTCGAGCTCAGGATCAACACCTTGAGTGAACATATTCAGCGCCAAGGTGACCAGATCGACATTGCCTGTGCGCTCGCCATTGCCGAACAAAGTTCCTTCCACACGGTCCGCCCCAGCCATTAAGCCAAGCTCGGTGGCAGCAATGCCCGTCCCGCGGTCATTATGGGGATGCAAAGACAAAATGATATTCTCGCGATTATCCAGATTGCGGCTCATCCATTCGATCTGATCCGCATGCACATTGGGCGTCGACATCTCCACCGTGGCAGGCAAGTTCAAAATCAATTTGTTATCAGGCGTTGGCCGCATGATTTCTGAAATCGCATTGCAAACCTCAAGCGAGAAATCCAGTTCCGTTCCCGTAAAACTTTCTGGCGAATATTCAAACCGATATCCTCCACCTGCGTCCTCAGCCATATCGCGGATCATCTTCGCCGCATCCATGGCAATCTGCTTGATCTGCTTGCGGTCCATGCCAAACACAACACGCCGCTGTAGTTCAGACGTGGAATTATAAAAATGCACGATGGGCTTATTCGCGCCTTCAAGAGCCTCAAACGTTCTCTTGATCAATTCAGGCCGACACTGCACCAGCACTTGAAGCGACACATCATCAGGCACTTTACCCTTTTCAACGCACCAGCGGGCAAAATCAAAATCCGTTTGTGAAGCCGAAGGAAAGCCGATCTCGATCTCTTTAAAACCCATATGCAAAAGCAGATTAAACATCCGCTCTTTGCGGTCCTGCCCCATCGGGTCAATAAGCGCCTGATTGCCATCGCGCAGATCAACCGAACACCAGATCGGCGCTTTGTCGATGGTTTTACCCGGCCATTGGCGGTCCGGCAAATCGACAGGCTGATAGGGATGATATTTGATCCCTGCCTGTTTCATGGTCATTTTTTCAATCGAATTATTGGTCATAGTTTCAAGCCCTTGGCTTTACGGATACATTTCTGCTGTCCGTATATACTCATAATGTAAGGATGGAAAAGGGGGCGGGCGACATTTGCCGATCTAGTCGATCGCCGGACGCCCTCTTGTCAATGAGCCCGACGATCGCCGCTAAGGAGTAGCGCGAGTGACAATAGCTTTGAAGATGCAAGCATCATGGAGCGGGCAACAGCGTTCATAGCTTCAGTATGTAAGGAAAACGAAAAAAGGGCAAGAGGGGAATCTGGGTCAGATTAGAGGCACAAAAAGGTTATGCCGTCCCTATTCTTTGCCAGTGTCAGCATCAAATATCAGTTTATATTTGTCCCTCAAACGCTCAAACATTAGACGCTCTCTGGGAGCAACACTTTGATTATCTGAAATAACTAAAGTGGCATATTGAATAGCCCCGCGTTTCCTGTGCCTGTCACAGTGGTGACGGCGCTGAGAAAATATTTCAAAAACTTATCCCCGCCCAAAAACACAATGTAACCTTGACCTGTTTCTGCCGCACGAAACATGGGTCATGACGATGGATCATTGTGCAGGATACGGTGTCTCCTTCAAGTCCTGAACGTAGGGTCTTGAGCGGGAGGAGCTGATAAGGAGCTGCCAGTCGTTTACTACGTAGCGATAGTCGATTGTTGTTCGACTTTAAGACTACAGATGCCAGATTACTGAACCATCTGTTTTCGGAAAGCAGCGAATTTCAGCACCAAAGGATAATCCTCACGGATGACCAATCGCCGACGGGGTGCAGTCAAAGCATCTTATAAAAATCAACAGTATGGTGTTTTGTTTGCGCCCTGTTTTCGTGTCTCTCATACCGCTGGTGTATCGCGCCGAGTGAATACATAAGCTCGTCCACACATGTCATGGTCGGAGAAGCGCAGTGCAAATCCGACGATCCATACCGTTATCCATCTGCACCCACCGAATACTGAAACATCACAGAATGGATCCTCGGGTCAGGCCCAAGGATGACTAACTTCAAGTACGCACTCGCCCTCTCAGCATCTTGCTTCGCAAATATCTGCCGCGCATCGATGGCGCTTCGCTTGTCTTGCCCAAAATCACGTTATAACTAAGCATGGAAAAACTCAGCCATACCAATAAGCTGCAACGCGCATCAAAGGAGACACCCCAATGACCAAACTGATCACAAACCGTCGGGCGCTTCTTGTTGCAACAGGAGCCATTATGGGATCGGGCGTTTCTGGCCTTGTCTTGCCTGCACGCGCCAATACTTTGGCCCCTACGCCGACAATGCGCGGTGGCGCTAATAATTATCTGCCCAATGCTCCGATAGTCAAGAAAATCGGTGGGGGCGGTTTCTGGATGACGGGAACCGTTCGGCGCGCTGGTGATGGTATGCCGCTTGCAGGACAACGTATTCAAATATGGGCTCACACTACCGAGGGCCATGAGCGTGATCCCCATAGCCATGGCGCAACACTGACCGACGAAAACGGCGTGTTTCGCTTAGAAATGCCGCAGAGCGTGCCTGCCTTTGGTCAGGCACATGGTCATCTGGCTTGCGAAAACAAGGGCTTTGAAAGCGTGTTTCTGCGTCCGGTTATGGCTAGTCCAAGCGACACCACTTTGAGCGCAGACTTCGTGCTTCAACCGGCCTGATGTGATGGAGCAAAAAGGCTCGGTCAGAGCGAGGAGCGCATTCATTTGGCTAGCGCTCTTGCTTGCCATTGCAATCCCCATCGGCGCAGCGGCCGCAAGCCCCCTTCTCGCCTGGCGCGATCCGATTTATATTATCGCTGGGTTCGCTGGCATTCTCGCACTAGCGCTTTTGTTGCTCCAACCCTTGTTGGCAGGACGGTTATTGCCGGGCATGTCGCCTTTAAAAAATCGCCTTATACATCGCTGGGTCGGCCTATTCTTGGTCGTCTCTGTGGTTGTTCACGTGGGAGGGTTATGGATCACCAGCCCTCCCGATGTGATCCACGCGTTGAAATTCGCCTCCCCAACACCGTTTTCCATTTGGGGAGTTCTTGCCATGTGGGCTCTTTTTGCCACAGCGCTTCTGGCTGCATTTCGTCGCCGCCTTAAATTGCGCCCTAGCACATGGCGGTTAGCCCATAGCGCACTGGCTTTGCTCATAGTTTCTGGAACAATTATCCACGCTTTGCTCATAGAGGGTACAATGGAGACATTCACAAAAGCAGTCCTACGCACACTGGTTGCGATTGTTACGCTGAAAGTAGTTTATGCAATTTGGCGAAAGGAAAGGCGCCTGCGTTAAAGCGCCTCTCACTTTAGTTTTTCGGATGAGCGCCCTTACGCCTCGGCATATGGGTCACGACATTTTCGATCATCCGCATCCCCGCATCCCCGCCAAGGGTCATGATGGACTCAGGGTGAAACTGAACGGCGGCTATGCCCCGCGCCTCATCTTCAATGCCCATGATGATGCCATCTGTAGTTTGCGCCGTGATCTCGAAACCTTTCGGCAATCGCCCTGGGTCAGCAAAGATGGAATGATAACGCCCGACAGTGATTTCCTTGCCAAGGCCAGAAAACACCGTGCCCGCTTTGATGATTTTAATGCGCGATGGCTTGCCATGCATTGGAATAGCCAATTGCCGAAGATTACCGCCATAGGCCTCCGTCAATGCTTGAAGCCCGAGACATACGCCGAAGACAGGAAGTCCCCTATCTGCGATCTTCTTGATGCTGTTTTTACAGTCAAAATCCTCAGGTTTGCCCGGCCCTGGCGACAAGACAACAAGATCGGGATTGTGTTTATCCAGCGCGTTGTCGGTCAGAGGCGAACGCACAGTGGTTACCGTCGCACCCGTCTGGCGGAAATAATTCGCCAGCGTATGGACAAAACTATCCTCGTGATCAACCAGCAGAATATGAACGCCCTCGCCCACTTTGGCCGTTTCGCGCGCACCTGATGCTGAATTATATTTCCCCGCATCGCGCACCGCTGATAACATCGCAGAGGCTTTTAATTCCGTTTCATTTTCTTCTTCAACAGGATCTGAATCAAACAACAAAGTAGCGCCAGCGCGAACCTCGGCAAAACCGTCTTTCAACCGAACCGTACGAAGGGTCAAACCCGTGTTCATATCACCGTTAAACTGCAGAACGCCGACGGCACCGCCATACCAAGCCCGTGCGCTTTTCTCGGTCTCTTCGATATAGCGCATGGCCCAAAGCTTAGGCGCGCCCGTTACCGTAACAGCCCAAGCATGGGACAAAAATGCGTCAAAGGCATCCATCCCATCGCGTAACCGGCCTTCAATATGATCAACCGTGTGAATAAGTTTGGAATACATTTCGATTTGGCGGCGGCCAATGACACGTACGCTACCCGGCTCGCAGACGCGGGATTTATCGTTCCGGTCGACATCCGAACACATCGTCAACTCAGACTCGTCTTTCTTGGAATTGAGCAATTTGAGAATTTGTTCCGAATCTTCGATCGCATCATTACCGCGCCGGATAGTTCCAGAAATCGGACACGTTTCCACCCGCCGTCCAGTAACCCGCACATACATTTCTGGCGAAGCACCAATCAGATATTCATTAGCCCCCAAATTGATGAAAAACGAATAAGGCGATGGATTGATGGTTTTTAACTTGCGCGAAATGTCAGACGGCTGGCTTTCACATTTTTCATAAAATGTTTGGCCTGGCACTACCTCAAACAAATCTCCCCGTTTGAATTTCTCTTTGGCCCGCTCGACATTCTTCGCATATTCACCTTTTTGATGATCGCCCTTTGGTGGCGTAATTTCTGAGGCAACAAACAATGCATCTGGAGTTTCGCGCGATAGCCCATCGGTTGATTGGCCATCAACAGAATATTCATAACGGTCATGCCAAGCGATAGCCTGATGGTGATCAACCACCAAAATTTCATCCGGCAAAAACAGCACAACATCGCGGTGATCGTCAGGCCGTTTCAAATGTTGTTCAATTTGCTCGAACTGAAAGGCCACATCATAGCCAAAAGCACCAAACAGACCAAGATTTGGGTCAGCTTCGCTTCGAAACAGATCAACAATAGCCCGCACGACCGAGAACACTGTTGGTGCGCGCGAGCGATATTCTTCTGACTCGATCTGCCCTGCTTGTTTTACGGTTAAATCGAAACCATCATCGCGTCTGGAAAAATGCTCCACATGATCATGGCTTTCCAAAACACGCTTGATAGCCGGCAACAAAACTTTGCCCCGCTCATTAAAGGCAAACACTTTTACATGCCTCCCATTTGCTTCAAGACCCAATGGCGGGTCCACAATGGCAGTATCCCAGCGTGTGTAACGACCCGGATATTCATAATTGGAAGAGAGCACAGCACCGCGACGCTGATTGACCCGATCAATCATTTCGCTGATCGCGTTTTCATATTCTGCAGGAATACTGGTGCGCTTTACTGTGATCCCGCCTTGGGTTTTGTATTCTATCGGTTCCGATACCATTGCCATTCCGTTCTTTGATGCCTGAAGCTTTGTGCACAAATCCATTCAGCCAAAGAAAAAGCCGCCTGGAGAGTTCCAGCGGCTTTATTACATTTACACAAACGTGACGATGTACAAGGCCGCCTCAGCGTACCCAGCACCACCAATTGTTTGCAGTTTTGTTTAACATGAATAGGAAACTAGCGGACAAAATTGTTTCGCGCAATACAAAGATTGAGTGACATTAAAAGAAGACTCGGACCGGGCGGATTGGTCCGAGCCTTCCATTAAGTTAACCTGGCTTCAACTGGGACGCTGACCGCCAGGAACACGCTGCGTTGAGGAATTAGCAGGGGGTTCAACGCATCGTGTCCCTTTAGCCACGGAGATTTTAAACAATCATTCCGTACTGTAATTCTATAAATAATACTATAGGTTGTATTTTTAAATAATATGTTAATAATCAAAATCAAACCAAAGGTATTTTTATATCATATTAAAACAATGGTTTAGAAGAAAACGGCGGTCCAAAATGCTTCTTTTCCGCAGAATGACCCCATGAAAGAATACAAAACACAACCTAAAGACGAAACACTTTGCTCCATATGCCAACTGATTGCCTTGCTATAGTCTGGCAATGACGCTTGAATGAAAAAATCGAATGGGAGTATAAAATGAAATTTGAAGGCGGGTGTTATTGCGGTGATATACGGTATGAAGTTACCAGCGAGCCAAAGGTAAAATCACAGTGCCATTGTAGAGAATACCAATATATTTCTGGCGGTGGCCCTAACTATTATATGCTGATTGCCGCTGAGGGTTTCAAATACACCAAAAGGGAACCAAACACCTTTACGCGAAAAGATTTGGAAAAGCCGGTTACCAGACAATTTTGTGGAACATGCGCAACGCCAATAGCGACCAGAATACCTGGGTTTGACATGGTTATTCTAAAAGCAGGTTCGTTAGATGATCCGTCCTTATTTGGAAAGTCAGGGTCGGCGATCTATACCTGCGACGCACAACCCTTTCACCATATACCCGATGATATTCCTTCTTTCGACAAAGTGCCGAAGCGCTGAACCTTATCTATCGAGAACGTCACGCATCTCAACCAAATTCGAGCGCACCCTCAGCAAATCAAAACCAATCGATTCCATGTGGGATTTGACAATACTCGATGCGCTGCCATTCACAACAATGAAGGGACGCGTCTTCAGTGCATCGTCAAGTTGACCAAGGGTTCGGGTCCATAAAGTATTTATGTTTCGCTGCTGAAACACCTCACGGAAGTCACTTTGCATAGCCGACAAAATCCCGTGATAGCCGTAAAGCTGCCCATAGGCGAACCAGAAACGGTCATCAGCACGGCGGTCAAAACCAAGAAAACCAGCTTCTTCCATTCGCCGCTGTAGTATCTCGGATGTTGATCCAATATCAGCAGTTACCCGGTCAAGAAATTGTAAAAGATTGTCAGCACGCACATCAAAATCAGCCTCACAGTTGATTAGCTCGTCATTAAAAGCCAACAGCTCTTTACGAGCCTCTTTCAAACGAGCCGTTGTGGAGGGCTGGAAGAAAGGCGGAGTAAGCGTCATCACCCAAGCATCTTCACGGTAATTGGCAGACTCGCGCGCTTGCTGCAGGTTTTGGTTGATGGAGGATGTTCCCCTCACACGGCCCAGGCGGTCAACCAGTTCCACAGCAGTACGTCGCACTGATTGGTTGATACCCAGCTGAAATGCTGCCTTGTTGTCGAAGAAAGGAGTATCCTTCCAATCTACAACAAAGAAAAATCCCATTTTGTGAAACGGATTTGATGGCACCCAAACATCGTTCACAACATTGCGTTCAATCAAATCTGCGGTTACCTGGACCATGGCAGAGGGCGCGCATTTACCTTCTCCATCTGACTCACCGGCGGCTTTATAGTTTTGGGTAAAATCGTATTTGGAAGAATATTGAGGATCGGTATTTCCCCAAAATTGGGTGATATAAAAGAGGTAAAGATAGCCAAACGCAAGGAACAATAAAATCAGGAATACGGGAATTTTGATAAACCAGCCTTTTCCGCGCAACCAGTTACGAAACGTCACAAATGGCCAAATAAGCCAGGCAATCACTTTACCGATTGCCCGTCCGATCCAATAAAACATACCCGAAAAAAAATCGAAGACCGGATCAAGCATTAGTATTTTCCTTACCCATATAATTTGGCTCTCAAGCCGCTTTTGTCTTTTAGATAGGCATCGCGAAGAGAACCCACAACATATTCACGATAGTTTTCCGGCCAATCCCCATAGCTTTTGTAAAATCCCTGCTTGTTGAACACAAACAGCGTCAGGAAATCGAACCGCAAATATTCCGATATCAACCGATTGGTCAGCCACAAATCTTCATGTTTGGGGTTAGCGCGCGAAATCAAAAACCGATGGGCCGGGCGAACTTCATCCAGATCAATATTAGACCAATTATGGGACTTCTTGCGAACAAATTCAAGCAATGGCAAGGCGCCATCCCGCTCGATTGTTTTCGCATTTTTACGAACCCAATTATCAAGGATCTGGTTTGAAAGCTTCGAAAGATCAAGTTCCGGCTCCCGCTCGACAATCATCCCGATCACCAGCATTCTCGCCCGTTGCTCTAACAGACCTGAAGTCTCAATCCATGACCCGCGCGGCGGATCCACCCTGCCGGTTTCCAACAAGAACCGGTAAACCAGATTGTGATCATTGATATCAATATAGGAAACTTCCCATGGCCGAGACTTGCGAAAACCCTTCGTGGCCGGATCCGCGATTACAGTAACCTGTTTTTTGTCGTTGAACACATAGACACCGCCGAAATGGGCCGTCCAAAATGCATTATGCCGAAACACCACTTCTTTGGGCATCAATTCATTGGTACTGATATCGCCCGTTACCCGAACCACATCCACCATCTTTTGCAGCATATCATCATCGCGCCATGCGTCCGGCTCTTTAAGCAATTTATCGATCATCAATTGCAGCTCGGCAGTCTTGCCCAACAAATCAGAGGAAGTGGAGAGTTTGAATTCTACTTGCGATATTGAGAGCAAGTCTTCAAGCGAACTGACCTGCAATACGCTATCTTCAATCTCGCCAAACAAGACATCTTTGATGGTGATGGCAAAAATCTCTCTGGTGTTCTTGTTAAAGAAATCCAACATCAGTTCTTCAGTATTCGAGAACTTTGTATGAACGACGGGTAAGTCTGCCTGCTCTGGCGTGAGAATGATGAAACGACGATTAACGCCATTGGGGTCAAGATATTCCTGATCATTCAATTCATTGGCCACTTCCGGCGAAAAGCCCGTCATATCAATCGAGAAGCTATCCAGCTTCACTGGCTTAAGCCCGAAGCCTTTGAGCGCCTTATTATAGCGTTCAACCAGATACGGCTCATCAACCGTGAGCAAATTGCCAAAGATCAGTTTATTTTCAAGAAGGCGTTTCACCCTATGCCCCCCAATGGCCGTCAGCTTTCATCTTTGCAATCCGGTCAATTGCCTTTTCGCGCTGGCGCTCGCGGCGGATGATTTCATCCACGGCGGCATTGTCCGCTTTGTCCGTATAGCGGAATTCTGAATCCGCATAACGGTTGATTTCCTGCATCACCATATCAAGCGTAAACGGTCCACGCAGTTCTTCAATCATTCCCTTTTTTTCATCGTAAGGACGATGCATGAAGGTCTCTGGCTTTTCAAACCACTCATCCGGCAGATCAATATCCATCGCGCGCATTTTGATTGCATCCGTGATGTTCTTGATGGCACGGCCGGTAAAACGCGGCTCAGCCTCCTTGATCATGTGCAGATATGTTCCCACATCCGCCATCGATTTCAGTTTACCATTCGCTTTGTTGAAGCGATCATACACTGCAAATAGCCCCTCTTCCTGTGGTTTTGCGTGCTGATCATAGGCAACTGAAACTGCCTTTTCGATGATCTGTGCTTCAAAGAGCGTATGATCGCCAAGAGGAATATTGTGGTTCTTGCCAGCCAGCAGGGCGAAGATATCGATATAATCATCGCGCGTTTGCGGGCCGTCAACTAGCCATCTGGCCCCTGCCCTTTGGCGCAGTGCATCATCCACATTTTCCGGATAGTTCGAGAACATGCCGAAGGAGCAATTGCCCCGCACAACCGTTGTCGCGCCAGCAAAACTCTCCATCAAAACCGCAGTCACCTCCTGCTGGCCCGCAGAGGCGCGATCATCGGATCGCTTGGCGGCAACCTGATCGATATCATCCACGGTGCCAAAGCCGATTGTCCGCGGGTTCAAAACATTATTGACGAACTGCTTGCAGTTCTGCCCTGACTTGCCCTGATAAGAGGAAATCTGGTCAACACCGAAATTCTCATAATGAAAGCCATAGCCTGCGGTCTGGCAATAATCATTGATCATACCAGCAATCATCTGGATAAGAATTGTCTTACCCGTACCCGGCGCACCGTCACCGATAAACGTAAAGACAAAACCGCCCAACTCCACAAACGGATTTAGCTGACGATCAAAATCATAGGCCATCAACATCTTGGCTTGCTTCATCGCTTGATACTTGGCGATGTGGTTGCCGATAATCTCGTTTGGCTTTTTGAAGGTCATCACCAATGGCTTGGTCTTAGCGCCGGGAACATCGTCAAAACCGTTTAACTCAAACCCATCACTATCCAATTTCAAATGGGTATTCTCAAAGGCCGCAAGACCTGTAAATCGCGACTTACGAGACAACAAATCTGTCAGGCATTGTTCAGATGCCTCGCGAATGCGCGTCAGCAAAACACTATCATCTGCTGACGATAACGCTGCTGCTTCGAGGCAAGCAACCATCCCTTTCAGCGCATCTTGCGGTGTTGAAAAATCAAAGCTTGGCGGCTCAACATCAGATGCTGGCTCACCGGCCGCCTCAACCATTTGTTTCACATAGGCAGCCGCCGTAAACGCCGCCACATAGCTGGAAGCTTCAAGCATGGCCCGATAACGCTCCGCTTCTTCCCCTTGCAAAGGAGCCGAGGCATTCTTACCGCGCAGGGCATCTAGGCCCGTTTGCTTGGCATAAATATCAGCAACTGCCAGCGCCACTGCAATTGCCCGCCGCGTTTTGTACAAGACTCCATGCTGGGCAACGGACAACATATTGTCACCAGCAGTAATCGCCCGAAGCGTGGCTTCTAGTTCCACCGAGCGCGAAGATTTTGCTCCGGATGTCGAAACCGTCTGCACGAACCGTCGCCGCTTTCCGGCAATCTCCGTCTTGCTCTTTGAACTCGCCGCTTCAATTACGGTTGTCTTGGTCACAAGGCTTTGAGCCGTCGCCAAATGTTTTTGAATGTCTTCTTCACGAAGGGTGGTTAGTGCTGCATCCATTGCCATTATCCTAATCTATATAAATCACTCAAAATTCCGCAAAACCTGCTTGCCGGAAATCACATGGCGTTTGTAATCTTCGAAAATCTTGTCTGCCTCACCTGAAGCAAAAAGCGCCTGATAGGCTTCATGGGGCACGAGGGCATGACGTTCATAGGCCGACACGCCCATACGCGCTGCGTCCAGATCATTCGTGTTGATATGAAATTCTTCACGAGCCGGATCACCGCCCCAAAGGCCCCATTTGGCAGGCTTTTCATGAACAGAGAAAATCTCTTGTAGTGTCCATGTCAAAAGCCAGCGGTTCTCTTCCTTTCGGACCTTTTGCAAAATTTTGTCAACATTTGCCCCATTATCCGTAATGTCCGCATGGTAAAACGGGCCAAGCACAAAGCGGCGTAATTGTTTGGGATGCAAGTGGTCAAAGTCATGATCAAGGCTGGTTGCGATGGTCGATAGGGTCAGCGAGTACGAAGAGTTCTTATCGCAAAAGGTATCAAACTGGTTGGCCAAGGCAGGGTTTAAAAGTCCATCCACAGGGAGAGGAATATCAACGGATTTGTTAAGCTTTCCGTTCTTGTCCACCAGTGTCTTGATCAGGTCTTCAGACGAATCTTCAATCGCCGCCATGTAAACCAAAGGCAAATTGGCAGAGCCGTCAAAATAGCCCCAATGGACGATATAGTAAGGCCGTTTGGTATTTGGATTGACCGATACGCGAACGGTCTTTGGCAAGACTAGTGGTGAAAAATGCTCGCCATCCTGAACCGTTTGCAAATAGCGTCGCTCCGCCATCGTTTGCTGCAACGCTTTGGGGAACGCCTTTTTGTGAAGAATATAATTTACCATTTCACGGCGAATTTCTTCCTCGCTTTGAAACGCCGCTAAACGATCTTTTGCGCCTTTGCGGTCATTTTCCAAATCCAGAACATTTTGAAACGCTGGAAAACCGCTTTCCGATTGGGAGACCCGAAACTTGTCAGCAAAGGAAAGGCGATGCTGCCAGCTATCAAAAGAACCGCGTAAACGGCCGAGATAAGAAGCAACCACCGCGCCTACCAACTCATGCTGATAGAGCGGCGAATCCTCCTCGCCCAGATAGGTGTTCAATCCATCCAACGCATCCGAAATGGCAGAAAAATATCGCTCAACGGGTGCGGTTTTGGATTTTACAGGCATAGGGTCTCAAACCAATCGCTAACACGAGAATTAGTCATCCTCGGGCTTGTCCCGAGGAAACTGTACCATTTATGTGTGTTTATCGCTGGATCCTCGGGACAAGCCCGAGGATGACTAACTACTGCCATCGCGCATTGCCCTTTAAAAGCCAGCTTCCTAGCTCGATGATTTCAGGTAATCGGCTGAATTGTGTTTACGCAAAACCTCATCAAAACGGCGGGCAAAGGCATCATCCGCCAACTGCTTACGACGCTGAATGTCTTTGGTTGAAAGCATGTTCTTCTCATGCATTTCCAAAAGATCGCCGATATGAGACTGAGCCGCAGCGCCGATGCCAGCCATGGTTTCTTCCGCTGCCGTATCAACCTTGTTGCCAAGCGTGTTGATCTTGTGGGCAACATCTTGCTGGGCTGCAGTTTTCAACGAGTCTTCCAACGCCTTATACAAAACAACGCGCTGCTCCGTATCAATCTCTAACTTGTTGATCAGTGTTTGTTGGGCGGCAATCTGGTTGTTGAGCGAATCGACAAATGTCTGGAACATAGATGTATACCGCTCAAGCGTCTGGCTCTCAGCCAAAAGCTCCTGCTCTTTCGCCTGTTGTTGGTTATATTCGGTTGCCATCGCCGAGCGTTCGCCTTCAAGCTTTGTGCGCGCCTTTTGATCTGTTGAAGCCGAAATCTTGTTTTCAAGATCCAGCAAAAGCGGGTTCAGCTCTTCAATCCGGCTCTGGGTCGTTTCCAAATTGGTCATGGTAACATTGCGCCGCTCAAGCACCTTTTTGAGGGAGGTTTCAGAGGCTGAATAACGGCTCTCCAAAGCGCCCTTTTGCGACTTCAAAATGCCGATGATTTTATCAGACTTGGACAGAAGCTCTTGAAGATTGCCAGCCAGCGACATATTGCGAACACGCTCTGAACGCATGCGTTGCATACGCTGTTTGGAAAAGATGCCTATGAATTTTTCCATGGCCGTATAGCTTTTCATGGTCTCGAATTCAGCGCCAAAAACATTGGTCGCATCTTCAAGGCCGATGATCAGATCAGCAATATTGCCTTCCATCACCCCTTGTTGGCGCAACACGTCCTCAATACGCGAATTTTCGATATCAAAATCGCTCTCGCCGATTGTCTCGGACTTAGCGAGTTTTTCAAGCAAAATGCCGCTTTGATCGAGTTTGGTACGCATTTCTTCAACGGTTTGACGTGTCTTTTCAATCTCGGCGTCAAATTTCTGCAAATTAGCCATATAAAACTTCCTCCAAAAATTTACCGCCAAACAGATCTTGCGCGGTTAAGAACTTGCGAACCCATAAATCATTTTAGGTAACATAAGAGTTAAGGTGACGTTTTTGAAGCTACAATCGTTTAAAAACAAAAGAGTTCAGTTCTTATCACTCAAAACGGCTGTTATTGCGAAGCTAAACAAAGAAAATACTGAGGCGATGTAAGCCATAAAGCTGAAATACCAGAATTTGCCCGCCAGCATATCTTCAGCATAAGAGGCTGCAAATGTTTCTTTTGAAACCGATGTAAAAAGATAAAGCCCGAATGCCAAAACAGCAAAAACCAATGTTGTAATGATCAAACGGCGTTTATTACCATGAACAAAGGCGTGCAGAGCAAGGCTAATAACCGCCCCAATCCCCATACCGATCCAGTTTACTTTCGAAGACCAAAACGGATGGCTGAGAAAGCTGGTCCACACATCAAAATGTTCAATAAGAAACAAAGTGCTGGCGGCGAATACCAAACTAATAAGCGCAAGTGAGGAGGGAAAACGCATGTCGATAACCTTATTTACTATGGCATTAATCTAACACTCAGATCAGCCTGTTAAATATCACAACTCAATCGCTTTCCCGTGAGGCGTTCGAGCCGCAGCAGCCAGCCATTCATCATCCCGTTTTTTTCGGGTATCCGCATCGGCGATACCTTTTGCTTCCATCATATCTTCCAACGTCGCCATCCACACCTGATAATAGGTCAACGGCTCGCCTGCATTGGTGTTCACTTCTAGCGCAGCACCAAAACGATCAGCCCATTGCGGCCAAGTAAACAGACCTTGTTCATTAAGATGAACCGCCATAGCAAGGGCCCGAGCTTCCCAGGGCTCAGCAAATACCGCTTCCCCACATTCGCGTGGAATAGAGCTGATTGTATCAAGGGCAATTTGAGATGCGGTTCTATCCATGATGCAAATAGGGCTCCCAGCAATCAACCGTCACTTTATGAGTCCCGGCTCCAAACAAGTCCTCTGCTGAAAACTCAACGGTATAAAGCCATTGAGGGTTTTCGCCCTCTCCGTTTGCATTGCTATCAGGAAATACATGCGCCCCATTGATATGGATTATGGTTCCCGTCTTTCCCCGTGCATATCTTGGCAAGCGCGTATGGCCTTTGGGATCCATGACAGAAGTCACGACCACATCCCCTATTGTGAATTTTGGTGCAGAGCTTACTTCCCGATCTGTAGGCCCGCCCTTTAAGAGACCTGCTGCGATAGCGGTTTTATCTGGTATCGGGCGTTTGGGCGTTACGGCTGGAGTAAGCATTTTTCCGCAAGCAAGTTCATCTTCGCTAACCATTTTCCGCTCAAGCATCAACTGTTCCAACCCAGCCAACCAGATTTGATAATAGCTTGAACTCAAATATTGAACCGGCGGCAAGCTTTCCCGTTTAAACCGCGAAGCATCAATATTCCACATGCCCGTGAAACCCATGCCGACCGTTAAAGCCATTGCCTTCTTTTCCCACTCACCATGGAAAATCGGCTCGTCCGTTTCAGGATTGATAGGGCCATAACACTGCATGCCGCCCATATCATGCGGGCCGTTCATGACAATGTGTCCAGATTTAACGCCAAACCTGTCCCGATCATCGAGTCGCGCGTCACAAGTTTAGCCAAGTCCTCTTCGCTCCATCCTTCGGTGCCAGCTGGGCGCTCGGGGATAACCAGATATCGCATTTCTGCCGTTGAATCCCATACTTTGATGGTTTTGCCTTTTCGCAATTTTAACCCGAATTCAGCAAGTACTGCTTCTGGTTCTATAACAGCGCGTGAGCGATAAGGCACGGACTTGTACCAGACAGGAGGCAAACCCAGCACTGACCACGGATAACAAGAGCAAAGCGTGCAAACGACCATATTATGGGTTTCATCCGTATTTTCGACAACCCGCATATGCTCGCCCTGACGGCCTGAAAAACCCAACTCACTAATTGCAGCGGTAGCATCTTTGCGAAGGCGATCCAGATAAGCGCTATCAGTCCAAGCTTTAGCGACCACTTGCGCGCCATTCCTTGGCCCCACACGAAATTCATAAGTTTCAACAATTTCATCTAGGGCTTCGGACTTCACATAGCCTTTTTCAACCAGCAAAGATTCCAAAGTACGAACCTTCAGATCCATTTCATCCAAATGAGAATGATCGTGATGTTCATCTTGGCTATGATCATGCGCCATGCTTGCCCAAATCCTAATCAATTGTTTTGACGGTGAATTCTAAACTACGCAAAGCATATTTACCTCACCCAATAATGGCAATCTGCATTCCTTCGTAAAAGCAATTTTTTGAAAGGATAAATTTCAAAGGGCATCACCTGAAAGCTCTGCTACTCTCCTTTAAAGCCTACCATATCTTCCGATGGCCAGCGTCCAGTTTCTTCTTCAAAATGGCGCCTGCACAGGGAAACATAGCGGTCATTGCCGCCAATCACTACCTGTTCCCCATCGCGGACAACTTTACCATCTGGCCCAAGTCTCACGACCATAGTGGCGCGTTTTCCACACCGACAGATCGTGCGCACTTCCCGCATCTCATCGCAAATTGCCAGCAATGCCTTGGAGCCTTCAAACAACTCACCCTGAAAATCAGTACGAAGGCCATAACACATGACTGGAACACCTAAACGATCAGCGCCCCTCGCCAATTGCCAAACTTGGTCTTTGCTGAGAAACTGCGCCTCATCCACAAAAACGCAATGGAGCCTCTCATGGAGCAAATGATCGCCGATCTCAACGTAGAGATCTGTATCCTTGCTAAAGGTTCGCGCCTCGGCAGTCAGGCCAATTCTCGACCCAATATTCCCCGCCCCAGCGCGATCATCAAATCTGGCCGTATATAACAGCGTATTCATCCCACGTTCGCGGTAATTGTAAGATGCCTGCAACAACAAAGTAGATTTGCCAGCATTCATCGTCGCGTAATGAAAATAGAGTTTTGCCATCGCATTTCCCAAAATGAAGGTAGAGGAAAACCGCATCATCATCAAAACCGCAACTGTTTTGGCGTTTTCTCCACAGACAAACAAACTAGGGTCTGTACTCAATTGGGAGATCAATTTTGCGCTTGATAAACGGTAAAAATCCTAGGAAACGCTCACAAAGCATGGTTTATCCCATGGTTAAGAGCGTTGACGCGGTAGTTTTTCCGTTTTGCAGCGCCGCAAGCGGTGGGGCCAATTTTATCGACAGCTTTGTCGTAAATCCTTGCACCTGAAAGGGGCGGAACGCCTAAACCGAAGGGTTTCCTGCGACTTTACGCCTAACTGTCAAACAAATTGTCTTCCACAAAATCGACCTCCCAATTGAGTCCAAACCCTAACCTTTGCAATTATTGGACTGAAGTTGAAAAACAATTCAGGGGTCGTGAACCCACAACACGACCCCTGAATGCCGCTCTAAGCGGCATATTCCGATGACCCCAAATCACCGGAAATCTTCATTTTTGCTTACGCGATTTTTGCTTCGCGGTCAGATTTCGCAATTCTGCTAAATTCGCGAATATAACCCATGGTTTTGGTGGCATTTTGAGGTTTGCCGAACAGGTATCCCTGCCCTGCATGGCATCCAAAATGTTTGAGGCTTTCCGCCTGGATAATTTCCTCGATGCCTTCCGCGACCACGGTCAAATTGAGCCCAGCACACATTTCCAAAATTGCCAGCACAATATGTTCAGCAGGTTTATCTTCGCCAATGGCCATAATAAAAGCACGGTCGATTTTCACCTTATCAAGCTTAAGCTCGCGCAATCGCCCTAGGCTTGGTTGTCCAGTTCCAAAATCATCCATGGAAATACGAACACCAGCATCGTGTAATGCTTCAATGATCTGAGCAGCTGTTTCCGGGTCTGACATCATCGCCGTTTCTGTTACCTCAATCTCGAGCCTTTGAGGAGGCAGACCAGAACGTTTGATAGTCTCAAGAATGGCTGCAGCAGTGTTAGGATCAACCAACTGAGTGCTAGATAGATTGAACGACAAAAATAACTCGTCAGGCCAGTCTGCTGCAGTCTTAGCTGCCTGCAAAAGAAGCGCTTCTGTCAACTGCGCAATGATACCGCGCTCTTCGGCCAAAGGAATGAACTTTGCCGGAGATACAAACCCAAGTTCAGGATCGATCCACCGTGCCAAGGCTTCAAACCCAAGAAGGCTTCCATCTTGAAGGGAGATTATCGGCTGGTAATGTGGAGCAATAAGATTGTCAGCAATTGCTCTACGCAAGGCCTGCTCTAATACAGCATTTTCACGTACCGTTTTTTCAATCTCCGATGAGTAGATCGTCAACCGGCCCCGTCCTTTGCGTTTCGAGTGATACAAAGCGGTTTCAATTGACGCGATCACTTTTTCCATGCTCTCACCTGCATCAGGAAACAATGCGAAACCAAATGAACCGGATAAACGAACAGAGGCCCCATCAATATCAAAAGGCGCGGCCAAAACATCTTGTAGCAATTTGCCAATCTTGTTTACGGCCTCATGGGTACTTGCATCGGGCAAAATAATTGAAAACTCATCGCCATTGTGACGAAATACGAAACCCGAGTTTTCTATCGCTACCCGCAATCGCATGGAGCACTGCTGGATCAGCCGATCACCGCCGTCAAATCCGAATAAATCATTGATCGGTTTTATTCCGTCGAGATTAACAATACCAACTGCAATGGGTGACGCTGATCTTCCGGTAGATCATTGTGACGTTTAGATAAATTTTTGAATTTTTCGAAAAACCGCATCTTGTTACCAAGCCCGGTTTGCTTGTCAGTCAGGCTCAAAGAGTGTGTTTTTACTTTCAACTTTTCTTGCTGCGGCGCCACATCCGAATGTTCACCTTGCTCTGTAAGATCGACCTTGGATTCTCCAGCCAACAAAGTCATGGACGAAGCAGCGTTGTTCTTCCATCCAAAGAACAAAACGCAAATGGCAACAACAACCATGGTTCCGCCTAACGCAGGACGCGCTGCAGCTATCAAATTGATCTGATCAGAAACAACGATTGCACCACCCGCCAGTGCTAGCAATATCGCTGAAACCAACAGTGCTACTTTTGAGCGATCTGCAAATACATTAGAAAAGCCACCCTTGGTGCTTTGCTCGCCAGCTTTTTGATCCATAGTTACCCCAATACCCATATATTTAGGGCAGACCATGGGAGACAAAGGTAAACAATCGGACTAACAGGGCTAATTTTTTAAGCAAAAACAGACTTAAAGTCGAAGCTATGGTTACTGAAAAATTAATCCTCAGGCGTCAGGTCCAAAACCTCATTGTCTTTGCGGCCTTTGAAATTTCGCGCGAACAAGTACAATTCGACAGATCCTTCGCGCGATGCTGGAGGCTTGACATGAAAGACTTCCTGGAAATTAGTCTTCAAAATATTCAACAATTGTTCTTCAGTGCCACCTTGAAAAGTTTTCGACAGGAACGATCCACCAGGCCTTAATACCTTCAACGCAAAATCCAGAGCAACTTCAACCAGATGCATAGTACGAATGTGGTCGGTTCTTCTATGGCCCGTCGTTGGCGCAGCCATATCCGATAAGACCACATCAGGCTGATGTCCGCCCAAAGCATCAATCAATGCCTGCGGCGCATCATCATCAAGGAAATCTTTCATCAATATGGTTGCGCCTGGAACTTCCATCATTTGCAGATAGTCAATTCCAACAACGGTCACTTCTTCAGGTATGGAGCCTGTTCGTTCCACACAAACTTGCGTCCACCCGCCAGGTGCAGCACCCAAATCGATAACTCGCCTGCCTTTTTTCAAAAAGCGATAGCGGTCATCCATCTCCTTAATCTTGTAGGCGGCACGCGAGGCATATCCCTCAGCTTTTGCCTTTTTGACATAAGGATCGTTAAGCTGGCGATGAAGCCATAAAGTAGACGAAAGTTTTCTGCCTCGCGCAGTTTTCACCTTGGTATGCATCATGCGGTTTGCAGAGCCGGATTTACCGCCAAGCTTGGATCCGGTTTCTTTACCACCAACTGCTTTTGAACCAGACTTACCGCCGCCTTTTCCCGCCGGAGTTTTTCTACCAGCCATCATTCTTTTCCAATTCTGTTTTTGTCAGAACCATTTGAGTTGGATCTGTTTTGGTTCCAATATCTTTGGCCCTTTCGGCGTCCAAATTTCGCTGGCAACCAAGCTGAATCGCGTTCCATCAATTGTGTCAACATGCCTTCGCGAAGACCGCGATCGGCTACTCGCAATCTATCGCTAGGCCAAAGCTGGCGAATGCCTTCCAAAATCGCACACCCTGCCATCACAAGGTCAGCACGTTCAGTCCCAATACATGGACTGGCCGCGCGCTGGCGATAATCCATCGCCAACAAATCTTTAATCACCGTATCAACTTCACTGCCTGCCAACCACAATCCGTCTACAAGGCGTCTCTCATATCTGGGCAAACCCAAATGAATGCCTGCTAAAGTTGTCACTGTTCCAGAGGTTCCAAGCAAATGGACTTTCCCGTTTTTCCAGATGCGCGATAAGGCATCGCGACCGGCAAATTTTGCAAGATGATCGCGCACCTCACTAACCATATTTTGGAATATTTCCTTGTTGACCTCTGCCCCACCATGTCTTTCTGCCAGCGTGACCACGCCGATAGGAAGCGATGTCCACGCAACAATCTGTTCAGCAATGCGTCTTTTCCGCCCTTGGCAATTTACAAGGATCAACTCAGACGACCCCCCGCCAATATCAAATAAGACCGCTGCATCAGCCTTTTTATCCATCAATGCACCACAGCCTTCTGCAGCTAGATAGGCCTCGGTTTCACGATCGATTATCTCAAGATCCATCCCCGTTTCGGCTTTTACGCGCTCAAGAAAATGTGCTCCATTCGCAGCTTGCCGACAAGCCTCTGTGGCGATCAGCCGATGCCCAAGCACCGTATGGCTCATCAGTTTTTCCGAGCAAATCTTGAGTGCTTCAACAGCCCTATTCATGGCATCCTCAGATAGCCTACCACTATGGGCCAGCCCCTCACCCAGCCTTACAATCTTTGAATAACCATCTACAACCCTGAATTTACCGCGCTCTTGGGGCGTTGCGATCAGCAATCGGCAATTATTGGTTCCCAAATCTAAGGCCGCATAAAGGGCGTTGCTGCGCGGCTTGGCAAAAGGCTTTGCTCTTTTAGGGGTAGAGTTTACTGCTCTTGCTTCCACTGTGGGCACATATGCAACGTCAGGAGCCGGTGTGATTGGGCTGCGCAGATGGCGCATGGAACCATCATCGCTAGGACGCGTTTTGGCACCCTTCCGCCTGGTATTGCGTTTCTTCCGCAACGGAACAGCAGTTCTTGAAATATCGTCAGACGCAGAACGCGCACCGCTATCCAGATGTTGCCGTTTACCTAAAGCGGGTGCCTGGGAGCGCCCACTGCTTCCTACCGTATCGTTTTCAACAACCGAACCAGTTTGCGACCCATTTTGTTGAATCGGCCGTTTGGCACGCTTCGTGCGACGCCGCGAACGTTTTCTCTCTCCTTGAGGCCTATCACCAAAAGAAGCACTTTTACCTTCTGACATGTCCAATGAAACAGACTCATTTGTCTGCCCATCATTTGCGGGGGACCCACCTATCAGTATGCCCGGCGAACCATCATTGTTGCCAAAACCATTTCCGGCATGTTTGCCGGTTGTTTTTGTTGAACGCCGATCTTCATGAATTGCCGCGAAACCTCCATCAGGTCTAGTGGGCGAATATCCCGCCTCCACAGACTTAAAAGAGGAGAAAGACTGCGACTTTTCTCCAGATTGTTCGTTCTGCGAAACAGCTGATGAATTATTTGCATCATGATCCAGCCCTTTCGCATCTTGACGATTTCGCTGTTTCCCCCGTCGCCATTTCTGGCCGGAAAACTTGCTCAATCTTGTTCCTTCAGCGCTATCACAATATGGATGCGCGTTTTTTTTTAAAAGTTGAGATAAAGGTAACACCAGTTTGCAAATCCGCAAAGTACTAATGTTTACGCAACAACAAGATTTACCTGTCGGGTAAAAACAGTTCCCTCAGAACTTTATGTTGCAAAAGCTATAAGCGCCGCCTATAGCAAAGCCGCTTGAAGATCAGATAGCACAAAATGGTTTTGGCACACCGAACGAATTTGCCTTGCCAACCAATTGTTTGATGATCGTTTGCAAAAATCCATGGGGATTAGTTTAACGGTAGAACGACGGACTCTGACTCCGTTAGTCCTGGTTCGAATCCAGGATCCCCAGCCAATGATTTCAAATAGTTAGCAAGTCATGTAGGCCGATAGTCTCTTTTTAGTCTCTTAGATATTGAAATTTTATGACAATCCAATTCACTCTTAGTTTCGATTGCCAAAGAAATGCTGGATAGTATCGAAATCATCGCTACGGCGATTATCATTTTGTTCCATCGCAGCACAAATGCTGAATGTGCCAAATATTGTGAAAGATACGATAGCTATCAAGGTCATTGTGATCAGCCCCACTTGATTGGTCCGGTTTGAATGTTAGTTCATAGTTATCCTTTCATGCAAGTGGATGATGGATTCTGGCGCTGGTGGTTTGTATCCCAGCGATGAATGGGGGCGTTTTGTATTGTAGTGGATACGCCATTGTTCGATGATAATTTGGGCCTCTTTCAGTGAGTAGAAGATTTCTCCATTGAGTAGCTCGTCTCTGAGACGGGCATTGAAGCTTTCAATGTATCCATTCTCCCATGGTGACCCTGGTGTG
>Ga0208544_10000018_pt1 | contig 126862 bp, 178 predicted proteins | sample DEB08_DNA_9_FD_184526 | JGI IMG/M metagenome (GOLD analysis project Ga0208544, IMG submission 184526) | Aqueous microbial communities from the Delaware River and Bay under freshwater to marine salinity gradient to study organic matter... | ecosystem: Environmental > Aquatic > Marine > Coastal...
TCGACTTGGGTATGTGAAGCCTGGTACAACGAACCTATCACTCAAGGTACCATCGATGTGGACAGGCAAAGATGGCATCAGTTCGAGAGACTCATTCCTTTCAGCTGATCAGAGACCCATCTTTCTGTCTGAATGCAAGTACCTCTACTCACGACTCATATCGATGGGTGTGCTTGAGTCTACAGACATGAAGGCAAAGGTCAAAGGATTCGTTGCGATCGCCTCTATACAGACATTGAGTGCAGCGAACCAACAGAACCAAGGCATTTCGTTCCAATCAGCTGGAGGTCGAACGAATGCTTCAATCTTCAGTCAGTTTGCTGATGGACCTGTGGAGACATCGAATCGTGTAGAGTCTGAAGCAAATCAGAGTGCCGCATCTTCGAACTACATGGCTGATTCGATGCCATTCAGTATGCCCTCATCAACAGCATCTCCAGTGTACCCACACAACCATGTGGAGCATTCGGAGTCTGGTCACTATCGTGAAGTTGACGACACACCTGGTTCTGAACGAATTGCTGAGAGACACCGTACGGGGACTGGATATGAGATCGATGAGAATGGGACTCAACGCAATGTGATTCGAAAGGATCGATACACGTTGGTATGTGGTGACGACTTCATCATTGTGAACGGAAACGTCAACATCTATGTCGAAGGTGATGCAGGTGTGGTGGCCAACAACGTCAACATCAATACGAAAGAGGACCTCAACATCACATGTGGTTCGTCTCTCAACATTAAGGCTGCAGACATGAACATTGAGATCGAAGGTCAGAAGGTTGAAACGATTGGTGCTGATTCTGCATTGAGTGTTGGTGGCTTCATGACTGCAGCAATCGAAGGCAATCTTCAATTCGATTCAAAGGCATTCGCCGCAGTCGCAAGATCAGGCACACTCAATCTTGAAGCTTCTGAGTCCATTGGTCTGAGGTCAGATGATGCAATCAATGCAGTCGCAACCTCAGACATCTCAATCTTCAGTGCAGCATCCACAACAGTGGGTTCGAGTGGTAACGTTTCGATTGCTGGTGGCGGTAATGTTGGAATCAGTGGATCAGGGTCAGCAACTCTCTTTGGTTCGAGTGGAACATTCGTCTCATCTGATGGGAATGTTTCGATTGCAGGTTCAGGACCCATTCGACTCTCACATCCTGTTGAAAAGGCTCTGTATGCTGATACAGCAGGTCTTGCTACTCTTGGAACCCCAGTGCCAATCAGTCCATCAGGTTCATCGAGTGATGGTGGAATCAGTGCAACTCTTCAGACTACAGACGAATCGACTCAAAACCTTGGAGAGCTCGTCTCACTCTATACACTGTCATCATTCGATTCGAGTGAAGCGTCCTCAAAGGGATGAACACACAACAATCCCTCACATTCGTGTTGAGTGTGAGGGAGAATCGAATTGGTTTGGCTTAAGACATGAACTCATCGAAGTACGATTGATTGAATGCAACCAATTCTTCGATCGAATCGTAACGATTGAATTTGCCTTCCTTGACGTAGGTCGTTGGGTAGAATTCAGAATCAACTTCATCTGTGTTGCAATCTTGAACATCGACGAATTGACCTTGGTCCTTGACGATTGCACATTGTAGGAAACCATCATATGTGAATGAGAAACCGTATTCGGTCTCCTTTACGTTTTCGGACATTCCTTTGAATGCTGAGTTCGATTCGAAGAGTGCTTCCAGTTGCTTGACAGTCATGATTGAGTCTCCTTTGTTTATAGTTCGATTATAGACTATCGGAGACGCAATGTACACAGCTCGTTTTGCATCGCATACACAACCGATTGCATCGCATACACAACCGACTGACGATCCGTCCATTCATTTCTTGTTCCGTAAATTACGAGACAATACTGACTTCCGATCAATCTTCAGGAGTAACCAGTGACTCACTGAGTAACGTATGCCAGGTTGATGAATAATATATTGTCGAAGCAGGTGGTGTGACCCAGAGAGCTTCGTTGTCACCATCTATTATATCACACTTCGAATCAGATGTACACAATTCATTGCAACATTTGTGCAATTTAATGCACTTACCTCTGTGACCCTTGCATCTAGTGCATACAACATAATTGATTGATCTTGAGACCCCACGACGAGCAAGAACTCCAGTCCCTCCACATCGTCTACAGTATTCAGTTACGAACACCTGAGCACTTCATCCCATTTGGGATCATCATGATCGCGAACATTTTCGACAGCTTTTGCAGCTTGAGTTGGTGTCGCATACCATGCATGTGAAGAGTTGACTGGGTAGCAAAGCTTATGAATGGGTGTGGATGCTGTACTTCAGATCAGAGTCATCATGTTCACACTTGACAGTCACATCCCATCTTGCAATGTCCAGTTGACGCTCTCCACCTGATGGAGACCATATGCCATCATAGACCCTCTGAAGAGAGATCGATTTGAAGCCTTCAGACTCAAGAGCAGACTTGACCTTACGTGCGACCTTTTCTCTTGCATTCATAACAGAGAATCCTTTCTCATCACTTCTTTGTGGCTTTGCATCTCACCGGATTGAATTGACACCCGCTACGACGAATGCAAAAATGAGAGCTACGATTGCGGTCAAACCTATGACAAATTCCAGTAATGAAGGCTCTTGAGTAGACTCAAATGGCTCAGGAATGTAGTTGCGATCAATCTTCTGACCTCCACATACAGAGCAGGTGTAGTCTGGTTCAAATGGAGAAGCATCCGCATTCAAAATCATCGGGACTCCACAGTTTTCGCACGATTTCGTTGTCATTTCAGTCTGTTGATCACCATTCAGCTGACGTGGGTATGGGTTGGGTGTCATAGGTCCAACCTAGCGATGATCTGCTTGGCGTAGTGGGCTTGCGCTGCGGCCTTTGCGTCATCTTTTGGGCCGCGCCAAATTACGTCGCTACCAAACTCATGGCATACAATCCCAAACGACACCTCGGCTAGGTCGAAATCCGTCTGGTCAATTTGATAGAATGCAGAGAAGTCGCCGGATATGCAGATGCTGACGTAAAAACCACCGTCGCACTCCTCCGGTCCCCACTCCAAAGGCTTCACGCATTCATGCAGGCGGGCGATGATGGATGCTGCTACAATTTTTGGGTTTAAGACCCCTGCCCGTAGCCTCGATCATCAAAGCATTCAGCCTTGCTAACGTCTATCGCAATCATCTCACTTAGGTTCATTGTCTGTCTCCTTCAACTGTGCCAGCTTGGCCTCGGCGGTGAAATTACTCATGCGGAAATGTCCTCTGGATCGCGCAATGACGCCAAAAACTCCCATGCGGATACGGAAGCAAGATCGCGCTCATTATTGTCAGAAATGAGAGAAATAGCATCATCAACATCGCTATCAGACGCATTTGGGTTTGCGCTCAAGTACTCGAAAAATTCATCAAGAGACATTTGACCTATCCTCATCCTTAAATATCTGCAAAAGAGCAGGGTGTATTCTGTAGTGCTGACTTACAGGCGCGTGCATATAAAGAGAAAATGCCTCGGCCACATATTCTTTGTCGTTTGTGTTGGCATACTTCGAAAGAAGATAATTCCAGCCGACTATACAGTCATTTTGCGAGGGCGGCGTCCATCGCGATCATATACGTACACCGCAATTCCTCATTCGGGTAACGACGACGAACGTCTGCGATCAATGACGACGAAGCATCCACCAACGCCTGCACCTTCGTGTAGCAATCTTCCTGCATTTGACTGCCGTGTTGGGACATAGTACGTGCGCCCAGTTCTTCACATTCGACAGCAGAAGCCTCCATTCCTGCCCTATATGCGTGGGGTAGTATAGCTGCGCCATCTCTTACGCCTTGTGCTTTTCCGTCAAGATATAGACTGTTTCTCATTGACGTAATCTTTACACATATGTCATTGAGGGATTGACCTGTGTATTGCATTGTTCCACATGTTGCGCGCCAGACGACGTTTCGCAACATGGATTCTGCCTTTTCAACACGTTCTTCAAGATCGGAAATCATGACTGAGGCGTCATCAGCGGTATCCTGAAAGCCGTCTGGGAAAGGTGTTGACCCGATGCGCTTCTGGATGGCCCGAATAGCTTCTTTGTCAATGTGAGTCATGTCGTCTCCTGTTTGTTTGTTATAGTATAGGTTTATAGTTCGATTATAGAACAAAGGAGCTCAAAAGTACACAGCTCATTGCATCAAGATCGAACCACTGCTGTAGGATGGGTGAATTCGTTGAAAATATATCAAGCCGACCGTGTTGCAGTGAGGAATGGGGGTTGGTTACTCGCGAGTCGGATTTGGAAAAGGCTCAACGAGTAGGTGTGAGAACTGGTGTGCAGACACAACGCAAGGGTTCGTTTGCATCACCATGTCAATCAGGTTCAGAGACCAGTTCAGCACAGCAAAGGGCACCCGATCCTAGACCTGAGTGCCCTTCGAGATGCCAATTTTTGCACCTAAAAAAATGCCGCTCACCCGTTTTCAAAGGGGTGAAAAAGAGAGATCAAGCGGATTCGAGGGTCGTTACGCGTGCATCGAGAGCAATGATGAGGTTTTCAAGCTCTGTAATCTTGGTCTGCAATTCATTTAGATTGCTGTCATGCTCTTCAGCTGTGATAGGTGTGCCTTTGATAAGACGAAAGATGAGGTTCATTCGAAGTCTCCTTTAGGAAGAATGTAGATCATGGTAGTGGTTCTCCTATGATGGTTGAGTCGATTGGTGTAGATTCAGTTCCTGCAGGAACATCAAGGTCATGCAGCTCAAGGATGACGGTTCGAATGGTTCCATTCACGATCTCATACAGAGGTGTGCCAGGTGGAGGACCTGATCCTTCGTCCACAATGCCATCGAATTTGGTGATCTCGATGTCAGAGTTGGTGACGACACCCTGTAGATTGGTTTGAACAGAGAAGCTAAGCACATACTGGACGACACGCATTTCGTTGTCTTCGATGTTGTCTTCTTGGCTGACAGATTCGAGAGTCACCATGATGTCGTGATCCAACTCCCTATAGGAAGAGTTGCGAATGGACACATTGAGATTTGGTCGGAAGAACGGCAGAATCTGTTCGAGGATTTCACAGGCTTTGATGTTGTCTCTGGCGAGGATGCGCATGTCGAATGACAGATTGTATGGCGCACTCGAATAGCCAATCTGTGTTGCATCCTGAGGATTCCGGAATTTCTGATGCATCGACACCTGACGACTTGAGTCATACGACAAACCGGTGAAGGTGTAGGCGATTCGAGGATATGTTTCGATAAAGCGATTCAGGTCTTCAGGGTCTGATTCACGTTTCTGAAAGTGAGAGCGTGATTCAGGCACATATCGAATTGGTACCCGCGACAACTTTTCAACGGTAGCGCCATCAGCACTCAGATGAGAGTGATAGACCGACGAGAAGAGTTTGCCGAACATCGAGATCGTTGTGCGAATGTGTGCATGGGCGAACCAGCGTCTTTCAATGGGCATTATGAGAATCCAAACGGGTTACTTTTAGGGTCGACAGATGGTGTGCCAGGCTCTGCATCCTTGAGACGTTCGTTCTGGGTCTGAGGATCGTTATTGACTTGGGCGTCATTGATCTCTTGCTCAGTCGGATCGACAAGGTCCATTGATGGGTCAAGAGCCTTCAGGATTTCGTTGAGGTTGTTGGAGTCAAGATCATCAATGAGCAGAGGATCGAAGTTGGTTGTGCCTTCACCAGCACCATAGACGCGCATCGTAGCAGGAATTGAGAAGTGTCTGCCACCAGAAAGCATCGGATCAGGTGTGTCGACATCAATGATCTCAAAGATACGATCAAGTTCGCGAACATAGATGAGATCGCCCTCTGTAGGATACTTGTCGAGAATCTCGATGAACTTCCGTTTATCGAAATGGATCGTGACATTGTCTTTGCCATACGAGAATCCTGCAAAATCGAACATTGCGTTGGGACCCATGTACTGACCAGTCGAAGCCTCAATGAAGATGTCGACACCGAATGCATCTCGGAAGGTGCTAACAGTCGGCTCTTGCATGACAGGATCGAAATGAGCGTCCACCCTTGGCATATACTGAACTCCGATTCCATGGTCGTAGATGAAATCGGAAGTAAGGTCCTCGATGATCTGCGCATCGTTGTCCCAGAGGAAGTTGTTGAAGTGTGGATTTGCCATGATAGTCCTTTACAGAACGAACTTCTTGAGTGAGGATTTGAGTTCGTCGGAAAGAGTGATCAATGCTTCGCTCTTACTGAATTGAGAGATGTGAGAAAGGACGTTCGTCTTCGGATAATAGTGCCAGGCACCATCCTTTGTCAGACAGCTCATTCCATTCATCTCTTCGCCTTTTTCATCGACAGTGGGTTTGCCGACACGATTGCGATTTGCTTTCACTACAGCAACAGCCCAGTCTTGGCCTTTGTTGTAGAGAACGCTTTCATTCATCTTCGAGAAGCCTGGATCAGATTCGTTCGATTCCATGACTTCCTTGATGATGTCGTTGAGTTTCATACTGAGTCCTTTCAGAGACGTGCAAGAGCTTTGAGTTGCTGAGTGCTCAACATGGTGTTTGATTGGCTTCCATCGATATCGTTGTGAACGATCTCGATATATCCACCAGAACGCTTCACAGCGAAGTCCGCTTCACCGAGATACATCGTATTCGCGATAGGTTTCCCTTCAGCATCGATCCATGGATCGCCAATCTTCAAATTGTTGTCGTATCCACGAGAAAGCACGGTTTTGTACGTATCCTTCGGGGGTTTGCCGATACGCACTTGAACTTCGTTGAGGACAGATGTGATAGATTCATTCAGATTCATTTTTGCTTCTCCTATGCAATTGTCATGACTGTACGCATCACAGATGCGTTTTCATACAGTTCTTCTTCGAGCTCTTTGATCTCTTCCTTCGCAGAGGAAAGGAGTTGATCACCATTGAGTGTGTAGCCACCAGGCAGTTCGACATTGGTGTATTTGGTGATGTTATTTCCCCATTGACGCTTGATGAGAGCTGTCGTATATTTGATCAACCATACATCCCGCCAGAATCGAGTTGAAATGTCCCCGAGACTGAACGTTGCACGGTACATGATGTTGTAGCCAACCACAAATTCTTCCGAGCGTTCCTCAATATGCAGAAACCGAGTGCTCTGGTTGAATCGATAGACGGGTGGTGGCCTCAATACGTTGCGAAGATACGAAAGATCACGTTGAGCAAGGAACATGCTTACTTTGTCGTGGACTCCACCAATCATAAAGTGTTGATTCGATATCGAGTATTCTTCTCCACCACCAGAAATGCTAGTTCCTCCACCGCTCATACCGAGAACCTCGAGAATAGCGATCGTTTCTTCAGGAACTTCGAAGCCTTGATCAGCTGCAATTTGCTCTGTGATCTCGACGATGAAAATGCCTTCATCAGAAGCCTCGTCATGATAGTCGGTAAAACGATCGACAGCTTCATAGACAGCAGCAATGCACTGATCTTCGGTGACATTGACACGAATGACAGGTTCACCAATTTTCATCTTTGCATGGGCGATGAGATCGTTGATGGATGCAGGTCGTTGAAGGCTCATTGATGAGGTCCCTTTTGGTTAAACTGTTCTTCTATTTTACACACCGAATCCGTCCTTAGAGGCACCAAACGGCCAATACATTCCGACGAGACGATTTGTAGCATAGCCTTGGATGTTGACAGAATTCGATTGATTGCCACCTAACACACGAAGACGACCACCTTGAATGGAGTCGAGTAATGCAACATGACCAGAAGAAGGGTTGGGAGGTCGATCGAACACAACCACACATCCATGAAGAGGCTCACTGATCTTCTCAAAGGCAGAACTTCGTGTGAATGAGCGAGCCATGCCTGTAATGCCGTCTGTTGATTGACCTGCTTGAGTCATACACCATTTGACAAAGGATGCACACCACGGAGTCTCATCGTCTGAGAAACCATTCGATCTCGCGTACTTGACGATCTCAGGATTACTGCCATTCCGAAATTCTTTCGTGCCAATCTCTCCAACTGCAGTTTGGAACCAAGATGGACCTGTACCACTGAATGTTGCATTCGATGGACCTTCGTACTGCTCGTTTGTGTCGAGGATACCATGTTCATTGATGATGCCATCACCATCACCATCACCAAGACCTTCGATAGGATTGATGGTTCCAAAGATGACAGCATGTTGTTGAGCTTCATCGATAAATGATCCGAAAACGAATGTGCCTACCATTGCGCCAGTCGGTGTCGAACCAACTCCAGCAAGACCAGCAGATGTGATTGGAGAAACGACAAGGCTCCAAGGCAGTTGTTCGACAGGAATCTCGTCACTGTAGTATCCGAACCAGCGAACACGAAGACGACCTCTTTGTTGCGGGTCCGCACGATCCACGACCATGCCTACCATGTATTTTGAAGAGCTCTTGAAGTTCATCCTACAGAATCCTTGAATGCTTGAATCGTTGCGACATACTGTGAGTTCGGAAAGAAATCATGCTTGATGGCATCGATCACATAGTTGCCTGACAGATACTCGTCAGATTGTTGAAAATCTAGTGAGTTTGAGAAGCCTGGAATTCGCACATCGTACTTTTGACCGACATTGAGATCGAAGTGACCAGGAACTCGTCCATGGATCACGAAGTTCTTCATTTGTTGCTTCTTTGAGTTGTGTGCTGCAATCTTCGTCTCATAACGGGACTGCTCACTCTCTTGAGAGAAGAGACCGTTGTGTCGAAAGACAGTCGTCCACATCGAATCAGCACCAACCTCAGCATCAAAGATCGAAATGGGTTTTGAACCGAGGTGTTCGGTGTCATCGAATGACTCGGCATAGTCGTAAAGGCTGTCTTCTTCCTTGCGTTCGAACAGGTCGATCATCTGCACTCGAGTCTTGAACATGCCTGACGAAAGGTTCTCAAGAGTGCTTGAAGTCTTCATGACCTTGAAGTCGAGAAACGAATAGAGATGTCGAGTCATGCGAGTGTCATTTGTCAACGAAAGATTTCCGTCAACACTCGACTTGTTTGCCAACCACCGATAAGTCTGCCGAGCGGGAGTCTTGTACAGCAGATCGACAGGGACATGGAACATCTCACCATTGATGGTCATGAACGTCACGTAAGGAGAGTTCTCGAACACATCCGAGAATGAACGTTTCGTTAACCATGAGATCGATTTCAATGGTCGCCAGTTTGGTATGATGCCACAGATTTCTTGAGCTGTAGCTGACGATTTCAGTTCGTTCGGAAAGTCGAGCTCTTTCAGTATGGCATCGATTTCGTTCTCAGCCTGTTGATTGATGATGGCTCGAGAGATCGAATTTGAATGAGATCGAATGACGTGTTCAGATGTTCCGTGAATGGTGTATGTGATCGACGACGGAGAAGTTGGTGCACGATCAGTGATCTTGGTGACTCGAAACTTGAGTGTTCGGTCATTTCCAAGGCAGTCTCTTGTTAAGACTTCGACTTTCTCTCCACCCTCGATGGGAAAAGTGCTTGGTAGGTTCTGAGTGTCGACAATCAGAAATTCGGCAGTCAGGTACGGATTCGAAAGGTTCTCATATACTGTGAAGCCGAGCAGTTTCTCAGGAATCGAAATGGTGCCATTCTCACCTTCAAGTGTGAAGTCCAAAACCTTGTAGTCCCCGGGATTCGTGAGAACCACCGGGGTGACAGGACCATCATTAAATGATGAGATGAAGTCAACCATTAGAATTCGGCTTCAAGCATTCCGCTCTTGTTGATGAAGACATATACTTTGCCGCCATCTGATTTGTCGTCTCTGGGACTCTCGAATGTGATACTAAACACGGCGTTCTTTCCGGTGATGCCTTGATACTTCATATTGTAGATGTCATACGCCTTTGTCTTGTAGCCAGTTGCAGTCAAGACTTCAGCAAGCTCTTTCTCTTTCCACTTTGAAATAGTTGGTTCAAGAAGCTTCATGACATCCATTCCAACTGCTTCATTGAACGATTTTTCGGTTTTGCCTTCAAGCACGTTCTTGATGGTATTGTGTAGGCTATTGTGTAGGCTCATTTCGCTTTTTCCTTCTAGGTTTGCGCTTATTTTTCAGATTGTATGACTTGCAGTTCAACATGGCAAGAGAATCAACAACGTCTGATGCAGGTGATGCACCCTTGTCGCAACCAACTCGATCATGGACATAGAAGCCTAACTTCTTGAACCATGCATCTGCCATTTGCTCTTTCTTCGCAGCACCAGTTCCGGCAAATTCCTTTTTTGCAGTCATCGGTGAAACAATTCGAATCTCCCAACCAAGCATCGCCAATGCGACCTTCATCACACCAGTGTTTTCAGCGATCAAAGTGAGATTGCCTTTTGAACCGAGGCTGTACCCCTCGATATACGCAATTCCTGGGGTGAGGTGCTTGATCTCTTGAATGAGAATGTGAGTTAGATGACCAAACATCTGCAATTGGTTGTGACCGGATTTCTTCGGTCCGTACCAAATACCTTTGATCGTGATGTCGCCCTCCTTGTAGATTCCTTCATACTTCGGTTCACGATTGATGAAGAAGAAGTCCTTGCCGTTGATGCAGACGGCAGGACTTGATGTGCTGTAGTCGATTCCGAGAATGTTCTGTGGTTCTTCCATGTGTATTTTAACATGGACAAGCGCAAGATTTTTGACTTAAGGCCACATACAGGAACTAGATAAAGTCGACATGAAAGTCGTAGTGGTAGACAAGATAAAGACAATCATCGTTCAGCTTTTTTCCAAGCTTTAAAGGCACATATTCGTAGCCTTCACACTTCATCCATGCAGCAAATTGTCTACCCCTTTCATAATTTATGACTGAATCTATTCTAACGAACTCATCGATATTTCGCCAAGGCTTCAATTTCATACCTTCACGATACCCAATTCCAAATGCTCTTGTTAGAGCTATCGATTTCACGGTAGTTTCTTCATGATCGTATTGGTGTCTTTCGAGTTCATCTTGTTCTTCGTGAACTACCATTCTGGAGTCTCCTTTGTTTATAGTTCAATTATAGAATATCGTAGCTCAAAAGTACACAACTTATTTTTTGTAATTTTTGACAATTGCGATAATGAAGGGGAGGGGTTCACACATCATTCGCCCACGAAATAACTCATGGGCGAAAGACTTTCACTTTCACTTTCACTTATTCGGGAACAAAACCGAATGAGATCATGCAGAAATCTTTGAAGCGAGGTTCAACCCACTTATTCAATTTCTGTCCTGTTTTCAGCCGGACATTCGCGTACCCGTAAGCTTTCATGTAGGCAGCAAATTGGCGACCATACACATAAAACCTATGAGCATCTGCATCATCTGGCCATGGATTTCCAGCCATGAAATCCTTGAAACCACGATTGAAGACTTCTCGTCTAAGAGATTTCTTCACAGGTACTGGCTTCACCATCATATGGTCATTGCTCAAAATGTCAATGACCACAAGTTCCTTTCCTTTTTCAGCAGTAGTCTTCTTCGCTTTGGTTTTCATTTGACTTACCCCAGTTTTGGTTAAAATTGGTAGTAATTTAAGTATATAATAGGTGGACTCAGAAGTACACAACTATTTTCATGTAACCTGAAGTTATCTGGGTTACATAATAAGTTTGACTATATAATATACATCAATCTCTACGAAGGTACTCAGAGAGTCACAGGTTTAACCGGTGAAGCATCTGGAAGTCATTATTGTATCACAGAGTATGGAACAAACACTATACAACATTCTGACACCGAAGTACACAACTTTGTTGCAAATTGAGCAATAAAATTTGATCTACGATGTACGCTCGATGTCCCAGAAGTCCCCCTTTGTGACTTGACCGATTTCAAGTGTCATGATGACCTTCTCCCAGTACCAACTCATATCGTCTGTCGCGCTCGTCTTGCGACTAAGTCCAGGTGGAGGATTTTCGTCGTCAAATTCCGAGACTTTTCCATTCCACATAGTTTTCGTAAATGTTCTCATTGTCCATAGCCTTTCTTCACCTTCTCGATCAATTCAATCGACGTGATGATTTCGCATTTTGCTTCGATCTCTTTTATTCGACGCTTTGGAATGTCGTAATGCTTGTAGGAGTGATACCAGCAACGTTTGATTCCAAGTTCTTCCGCCATCCTGTGGAGATTCGCAATCGAATACGGCTCACAGATGAGATGACGTCTTCGATCTGTGAAATAGACGAGATCAATCATTTTCCATACGGGCTTTCTGAAAAGAGAGACTCACCAACTTAAATTGTGATAGTTGGTTTGTAGTCATTTGTTATAGTTAGATTATAGACTACAGAAGAATGAAAGTACACTACAGAGTTTTCTTCCTGAAAGCTATCATTGCAGATTTAAGCTTGTTGAGGTTTTCGATCCTCTTTTCGTGGAATTGATTGACTCGTCAATCATGCAGATTTCGTTATCAACCATTTCTGTAGATATGGCCATATCGTTTTGGAAGATGTCTCCAAGAGAAGCATCAAGCTTTCTGGACACCTCGAACATTATGCATCTACGCGTCAACCTACGAGTCAAAATTACTGTTCCTTCATTGAGAGATTGTCGATGATCTCGATCAACGCAATCATGAGCAACGATCTTCCATGACTGTGTTCAGATGTGTTTGTTCTTCCATTATGGAAAAGCTCAGCAGTCCATGCATCGTCGAATAGAGAAAGCTCGATGGTTGTGCACCCTGGAAGTTCTCTTTTGATGAAATCGAAGGCAGAATCAGATGATCCCGTGTATGCCTTGTAGGCAAGCATTGCTGATGTCGCACTTGAAAAATAGTGCGCGAAGTCTATAGTGAGAAGTTTGTCACCAGCAATGACTCGATTCCTGAGCTCAATGATATCTTCTTTAGTCGTCATGTTCTTTATCCTTCATGTCAATAGGAGCTTCCAATTCTGGTCTCCAGTGTGTTGGTGTAGGCATATCAAATGTGAAGTTTGTGCCGATTATTGAAGTGACATTTTTGGATTTTCTCATCGGGAAGATGTGATTTCCGAATTTAGGAATTTTAAGCCAAACGAGAAAATTTCCTTCATCAGGAGCAGTCGAAAATGGAAGCCATTCATTGTTCATAGTGTTTTCTCCTTTTCGGAATTTGTGATTTCAATCAGAAAATCCCTAAATTCATCACCTAGATCGATTCGTTGCAATGCAAGCGAAACAGTTGCCTTCAGAAATCCGATTTTGGATCCGCAATCAAACCTTGTTCCATCAAATACGAATGGTCTAACTACAACTTTCGGATCGAGAGAGGAAATCTTGCATTGAAGATTGATGGCGTCCGTCAGTTGATACTCTCCACCTGATCCAGGTTTGATATGACCCAGATGGCTAAGAATCTGAGGATCGAGAATATATCGACCAACAGCTGCAAGATTTGAAGGTGCATTACCAGGCGCAGGCTTTTCAACCATTCCTACAGTATTGCCATTGTGAGTGTCCATGACACCATACTTCGAGAGTTCTTCAGGATCGTTCATTCTCATGCATGCGATCATCGTTCCACCATCGTAAGCATCAACCATCTGTTTCATACAACCATTATCACCAATCCCATCATTCTGAATGATGTCGTCAGGAAGTATTACTGCAAAAGGTTCGTTCTTGATGAGATGTCGAGCACAATAGATTGCATTCCCAAGACCGATCGGATCAGATTGACGAACATAAGCGATAGATCCGCTTTCCATCTCAATACCTTTCAGCATTTTGAGTATGTCGTCTTTACCCTTGCTGCTCAAAGCCTCATTCAATTCTGGTGATCGATCGAAGTAGTCTTCAAGAGAGCTCTTTCCACGAGAAGTTACAAAGATGAACTCACTGATTCCTGCTTCTCTCGCTTCATCAATCGCATACTGAATGAGAGGTTGATCGATGAGATTGAGTATCTCTTTTGGAATGGATTTTGTTGCTGGCAAAAATCGAGTTCCTAGTCCCGCTACGGGGAATACGGCTTTAGTTACCTTCATGTTCAGAGTCCTTTGGTTTGTTCATATTGAATTGGTGGAGAAGTGTTTTCATCAATTGTCAGAAACGGGGCAATCTTCTGAAACCGATCATCAAGGAATTCCTTGCGATCACGAGCAATAGGGATAGGGATTGGAATTTGTTCCTTCGGTAAATGAGACGTAAAGTACGGCAGGATTCCATGCGCTTTCGAGCCTACAGAAACAAACAAACCTATAACCCTGTACATCTTTCCAGTCTTGAGATGCAGCCAGAGTGTGCCTTCACTCACGTCCAAATTCTCCGTGTGTTCTTCCTTCGATTGAATGATTCGATAATTCATTATAACACACGATCGAAGGAATGTACACAGTTTTGTTCTAGAACCACTCAGTGAATCGAGCTGATTGGCCGTAGGTGGGATGATGCAGGAACACTTCTACACCTTGACGATTTACAAAACCAAATTTGCTGTGCCAGCTGTCAGGTGCAGAAGGTGAACGAACGTGTTCCATCTGGAGGTGTGTACCAGACGCAGTGTTTGGAGAACCTGATGAGATCGCTGTGATTCCGACGTGGTCCTTTTCAGATATGAAAGTGTCGACACCTCTGCGTTGTCGTATCTTGTGGTGAACATGGTGAATGTACGAATAAAGGTGATCACATTTGCCGATCAACTGTTTTGCTTCGGAGACGAACAGACCGTAGAGCTTCTCTTCTTTCGCATTGTCGCCATGAGTCAACTGAATCGCATTTTGCTCGAAGCCATAGTATTTGCGATCGAGCGAGCTCAAGTTGTATTCAGACGCATTGACGGTAGGCCAATTTTCAAATCGCGATGCAATGTCCTGACTGAGACACCAACCTGATCGATAGTCGTGGTTTGACATGACGTGCACCAAATCGACATCAGCCACTTTCGCACACTCCTTAATGGCGTCGATAGTTGCAGCCTTTGCGTCACTGTAGACCTGAAAAAAGGAACCGTCGGTATCTTGATCGGTTCCTCGTGTGGATCGTTTGCCGTCTTCTGTGTGGAGAATGTCGTTCCCCATTACAAATAGGATTCGTGAGATGCCAAATGGCTTTGCCTTCTTCAAGAGTGCTTTCGTTCCTTCGATCACTCGGTGACGAGCAACCTGTCGATTGTATACGTATCCAGTTTCACTCTTTACACAAAGCTTACCGAAGTGTACGTCAGCAAGATCAACAACTAGAAGGTGATCGCCAAGAGCGAGTTCGCTTCGTGGTTCGTAAGGGATTGCACCATCAGATTTCGAATCATCGATGGCTTGGAGGATCATAGTTTCGAATGATATTTTCTCGTGGGTTTCAGGGTTCTTGATGAACAGACTGTAACCGTTTCCGTCTTCGTCTTTCTGTATCTGCCAAAAGTGACCTAAATTTCGAGGATCGTCGAGGTTGCCTACTTTCGCAGCCCTTCTGATTTCATCGGGTGCATCATTCCATGCTTTAGCCTTTGCAATGTCCCGCTCAACTGACCGAAGTGATATTCCTGTCTTTATACTAATCTCAGCATTTGAGTAACCTTCGGTTCTCAATGCATAAGTTTTCTCATAGCGTTTTGTCATGAATTGTTCCTTCTACTCACGTATTTTGACAGAGCAGTCAGATCAATTAATCACAGATGAACATACATGTCAATGGTGCTGTTCTTTGTTCGATAGAGAACCCATTTGACGGTACCGTTGACGACCTTTTTCTTCACACGGATGAATAGTGGGTGCCATTTCCCTGATGCCGCTATCATTTCTTGACTGTGAAAGCCAGGGATTTGGTCTGCGTCTACATGGATGTGGAATTCGCTAGGAACCATTCGAATATTCCATTTTCCATGAAAACCCAGCTGTGGAAAGGAAGAGTTGAGCGTCATGTCGGAAACTGTCCACGATGATCTTTTCTCCACTTTCTGTTCGACCAACCCATGGGGATATGGTTTTATCAGGGTTAATGTTTGAAGCAATACTTTCACGCTTGAGGATTACCAGTTCACCTTCAAACTTAGGCAAACGAGTAGTGAGCAATCTTCTTCCCATTTTCTTCTCCTATCCGATGAACACACAGCTACCAAGGCGAGTGACAGAGATTTTGCCAGTATCCTGTCCATTATCAGCCTTGATCTTGTTGAATCGAACGAAGTCATTCAGAATTTCCTGAACTTGACGAGCGCTTGCAGACAATGTCGAGCTGTGATCGTATCCACGAATTTGTTCATTGGATTCATTCAACTCAGTGACAAGACTGATATTGTAGTGAATGAAAAACTTGACCTTCCGAATACGGCGAATGAAGTTTTTTGCATCTACTGGGTCCAAGAAGACCTCCACTTGATCTTCAGTGACCTTCATGAGTGGTTCATAGTCTTTTGACATGATGTGTTCCTTTGTTTCTTTATAGTTTTAGAATATCATACGGGAGACCCGATGTACACTACTTTGTCAACATTTTTGCAAAAAATGTTCACTCGATTTCGAAGAAGTCTTCAAAGAGAGTATTTGCGAATATAATGTCTGTGCAGTCTGACAAAAGATCTTGCATTTCACGATGTTCGCCATCAGCAATTACACCAAGCTGGCTATTTGTCTTCTTCGACAACACAAACTCTAATTCTGTCAACTCAAAGATCGACTTATTCGAAATGATTCGAACAACCTCTCTCATGAAGTGTTCTTCAGTGCATTCTCGATTGATCATACCGTTACTGTATGCAATATTGAGAGCGACCTTGATGATCTTTGGGAAACTCGACTTGCACATTTCCATCAGACTGCTTGTCAGATTTTTGTTCATTTACCTATGCCCTTTGTTGCGAATCACGTGAGCTGCAAGGATTGACAATCCCAATGGCAACCCCAGTATCATTCCTATATCTCGTCGAAGTAGAGGCTTCTTGGAGTTTGATTCCAATTTTGCCTTCTCAATTTGAGCCTGCTTGCGCTTATTCGGTTTACGCTTCTTCATGATAATTCTCCATTTTTTGTCAATTCTGTTAGCGCAATTTCGATAGAGTCAAGAAGAGCTTGCTTATCACTGAGATTTGTTAGTCCAGATTTCTCGAAAACATACTTTATCGTGAGTGGACCCACTTCGTATTCTCTGGTTTTGGCGATCTCTTTGTAGTATGGATGATCTGCTCGCATACGATACCATACGATCTCTTCCCATACCGGTGAATGATTGCGACCCCAACCACTTCCATCAGATGTGAGATAAACGACAACATCAGAGATATCATGTCGTGTACCACCGATGGAATTGAATTGAATGTGATCTGGTCGTTTCCGTTTGCACCCATGAAAAACCCAAGGACCCCATCTGCGGAAATCGGTATTCGCGATAGGCATCCAATCTGATGGAGGAGGTCGATTGTTTTCGGTGAAGCTCTGGTGATCTATCATGACATCTTCCTTATCGCTATTACTTGACATTTTGTTCTCCAAATGAAATTCTTTCGTCGAGGATGAATTCTCGAATGACCTCAGCGTGACATGGTTTTGGGTGACAAAAGCAACCAAGCTTGATGACCTCGCCTCCTTTTGCTCTCATTCTCAAATCCTTGAGAGCATTCACAACGATATTGTTCTTGTTCTCAATTTGAAATGTGAGCCATTCACGATAAGCAAATATTGCCAGCTCTCTGGTTTTTCGATATTTGGCGCCATGGGATTTTTTACTCAAGTGACTGAATGGATTCCCCAGTGGATGGCCTCTGCCTACATAATCACTGTATGGTTCTCCAAGGCGTTTGTTTGCGATGAATATTTCCACCTGGTTGATTCCTTAGTGTCCAGAGTTTCGACGTGAGGACTATTCCACGCTGTAGGATAGTCCAAATACGAGACCAATTTCGTCATCTTTCCAGTCATAGCTCGGTGTGATGCGAACTGTGAAATCTTCATCGACGTATGCAACACCGAACAATCCTACGAGACCGATATCCTGAAATGGTCCTGGTGCAAATTCGTAATACCCAGTTCCAAGACCTCCGTAAAATCCCCATCCAAGACCGTCGTGACCATTGTAGGTTGCGACAGCATAAACTGTCAAATCGTCAAAGCTGTTCAGAAAAAAGCCGTATTCCATGAAGCCTAGTGGATATTTCTCAACTCGACATCCCAAACCGAAGTTGATTTCCCGGACATCTTTGATCAGGTTTCGATCAGTGTGGTACGACAATCCGTGAACAACCACATTGTCGCACAATGAGTCGTCATAATCAGTGGATGCAGCCACAGTTGAAGTTATCAGGGTGAATGTAGCAGTAGCAAAAAGAGTTTTGAGCATTTGATATTTTCCTTTGTTTATAGTTCCAAAATATCACATTCTGTGCTACATGTACACTACTTCTTGTACATCCTCAAAAGATTTTTCCGCGAAGAACATCGAAGACGACAAGTGGCAAAAGCCATGGGAATACTCGGGTGTGGATTGGCGTTGAACGCCAGTAGGTTTTGGTGCTGTCAATCCATCCATAATCTCGATGCCAAAGCACCATGTGACGAGGGATGAGTGTGTTTGACGACGAATAGCATAACCAAAGACCTGCACGAAATGTGAGTAATGAGACAAACAGCTTCAGCCAACTTCCCTCGATCAGGTATAGTGTAGTGATCGCAAAATCCTCACAATCTCCTTCCTTTTCCTTGCTGATGAGATGCCACCCAGAGATTGTTCCCCACCTGCTTCGCTCATATCTGAAATCTTCCACGAATTTCTCAACGGGGGACATCCTCGAGTAATCCAACGCCTTCTTTATCGAGTCGCGAATTGTTTCCAGCTTGGCAATGCTGTCAGATGTCTCCCCAGATTCGAGTGCGGCCGTGATATCGTACTGGGCTTTCAATAGGTGAAACTTGAGGGATTCTGTCATTCTCTTTTCCTTCACAGAAATGTACTTCACATAAATGTATTTTATGTTCAATTCTACCATATCACATTTCGTGCAAAATGTACACAACAGATTGAGAATTATGCACAGAAAAGCCCTCTAATCCTGAGATTAGAGGGCTTTTTCGTTCCTAATCTCTCGTTAGATTAGGTGACTGTCAGCGTCAGCGTATCCGAGGCAAGATTACCCTGGACAGTAGCAGTGATGACAACCACACCAGGTGCAACACCAGTGATCAAACCACTCACACTGATAGTAGCGATACCAGTATCAGCAGATGCATATTCAACAGTCGGTGCATTCGCAACACCGTTTCGGGTAACTGTGTTCGTGGTCTGGACGGTCCCAGCGACGGCAACAGCTGCAGGATCAGGACCAAATTCGATCACATAGGCACCGGTTCCATCGTATCCAACACTCGCGATTCCAGCACGGAAGATTCGATAGGCAGAGCCGAGAGTCAGACCGGGAAGTCCGCGATCACGAGTGATGATTGCGCCCGAAAAGTCGTCGCCATCAGAGACAAGGTTCGCAACATAGAATGATGCGCCTTCACCGACTGATACTTCAGTGCCGTCGGAAGTGCCGGTACCAGGAATGACCAGTGAGTTGTTGATCATGGTCAAGTTGTATACAGTGTTGAGTTCGTCCGCGATGACGAAGTGCAGATCATCGAGTTTTGCAATGACGACGTTCGCAAGATCGGTAGATGCTGCTGTTAGTGCTGCGGCAAATTTGGTTTCCATGTGTATTCTCCTAATAGTTCACATAATGTATTCGGGTATTTTACATCCGTCAGTACTTGCGATTGTTTTGCCAAAGCATAGCATGCTCTACCATGTCCTTGATGTTGTACTTTCGCTTGAAATCTAAGAGGGAAACAGCACGAGTGCAATCACATACGAGATGGGGTGGATCACCCCGACGAGCATGTTTCGAGTTGACAGATTCGAAACGTTTACCCATGACAGATTCCACAATATTCATCAACTGTCTTACGGAAGTTCCATGTTGGCTTCCAAGATTAAAGATACCGGGCACTGGATCAGAGGTGTCGTTTTTGACCATCGCGGTGATATGCGCATCCACAAGATCGCATACATGAATGTAATCACGTACAGCTGTTCCATCAGCTGTCGGATGGTCGTTACCGAAAAGATTGAAACGTTCACCAGTTTGAAGTGATCTGATGAGATTTGGAATGAGGTGGGTCTCAGGAAAGTGCGATTCACCAATTTTGCCATCAGGATCAGAACCTGCGACATTGAAGTACCGGAAAACAGTCGCGTTGAGGTCATCATGCTGGTATGTCATATTCGCCAGATACATCTCACACGCAAGCTTTGAAGCACCATAAGGCGTCAAGGGCTTAGTCGCGTCCATCTCACGAAGACGTTTTTTCGAAGGTGAGTAAACAGCAGCAGTAGAAGAGAATACGATGTTTCGGACACCATGAATAATCGAAGCATTGACCACATTCATGAATCCTACCAGATTGTTTGTCCAGTATTCATGCACCATCTCAAAACTTTCAGGTACGATACTCATAGCAGCAAAGAACATGACTGCATCAGGTTCTTGAGAGCCTATTGTATGGTCAAGCCTCTCAATGTCAAGAATATTGTATGGATATATTCGACAGTTGATAGCATCGATGTGACCAGTTGCGAGGTTGTCATATACGATGACTTCATGACCTTGCTCTTCTAATGCTTTGCATGCATGTGAGCCAATGTATCCAGCTCCTCCAAAAACCATGACTTTCATCAACCTGTCTCCTTCATTCCGTCAAAAATTTCTACCTTTGTTGGATTGCGAAGAATTCGACCTATGGCTTGCATATTCAACTGCTGAAGTTCGAAGGTCAGAGAAGCATTCTCAACAGTGACAGCACGTTCGTATTTTTTGCTGTCAAGCAATTGTCGTTCTCGAGCTTCAGATTGCTCAGCTCGAATACAAAGAGCCTCAATTGTTTCAGCAGCTCTTTTCAGTGCGGAAGGGTAGTCCCATATGGCACCTGACGTTGCATACTTTGCGTCCTCACTAATTTCAAGAAGAGTTGCGGCCTCTGCTCGTGCATCTTCAAATTTCATCGTACATCTCCCATTTCAAATCGTCGATAGTCCAGGATGGATTTGATGAGGAAGTTTCGAGTGTTGATCTGTCGAACGACCTCTTCGAGAACTTCTTTCATTTCGACGAGAGTTTCCTTTCGACGACGAATCTTCTTCAGATCGTCGTCAGCTTTCAGCCACAAAGGCATTTCAGACTTCATGACCTTCAGATTGAACGGCTTCGCCTTGTATTCCTCAGCAGAAGCTTGACCACCGTAATAGAGACGCTTCTTGAACTCAGCAGTTTCGAATTCGTCATCAAGAGAACGAATTGCCCTCTTGACACGAATGAGGCGCGTAAAGTATTTGTGGTGGAGGTGCGGAATCTTGCGAGATTGATCTGCGAGATCAGGGGTGATGTCGCAATCCTTTTCCCATTCGTTGACGATATCTTCGGTTGTCATCTTCATGATTTTTCGATCTTCACTTCTTGATACAACATGGTGAGACCACACGTGATCGATTCAGGGGACGACACGTTCGACGTCAAGTCGATTGCATCGAGGGTGACTGGAAACGCATTGATGTATCGGAAACTGATGCCATCAAAGCCATGATTGTTCGGAACGACAACTGAAAAGTCAGACACTTCAAGAGCTACATTTTCAGCTGTCCGCATTGCCTCAATCCACTCAAAGACACTCAGCCAGTTCGTGAAGTCTTCGTCAACGATGAACTGTGCCGTAAATGGCACCCATTCCCATGAGCCCGTGGGAAATGGAATCTCGTAAATCCCTCGATTGACACTCACATTTCCGATTGAAATTCCAGGGGTGGTGGTTCTTGTGCAACTGAACGAGACTCCAGGAAGTCGGTTGATCTTCAGAATGAAGTTGTTGCTTTGTGCGTTATTCTGCTGGCTCATCGTTTGGTTCCAATCTCTATTCTATGAGTATTTTGACAAAATGTATTCAGTCTTCTCGGTAGAATAGGTGGTTGCCGACTTGAGCGACAAACTGAATTTTGTCAGCCCAATATGGCCGAACAGATGTCGTATGGAAGTGGGTTGCATCAATCCCATAATTCGGATGCTCGATAATGTCGATTGCAATATCAACAGCTTCGTCAAATCGTTCAGGCTCATTGATGACGAAGTTTTCCTGTCCTTCGTAAAAGGAGAACTGACTGACGCCACTTAGACTTCTCTGAGTCATGACTTCGCAAAGTGTGTCAGGATAGGCTTCAGACAATTTCCGAGCCATTACGACTTCGCCTACATACGTCATTCCTTGAATGCCTTCACCTCGAGCTTCGAAGTACATCGTCAGTGCGAGGCATGTGATGGGTGCTGACAGAATCATGAGGTGAAAACCTCGGGATTGGCTTCAACACCACGAGTTTGGCTAAGCATCGCATCAGCATACTGATATTGCATTGTGACAAGAGTCTCGATGATCCGTTGCATCACATGAGGTTGCGTTTCACTCTTAAGTGGACGGCCGTGAATTGCGATGGAGGCATGATCAATTGTGATTGGAGCATTCATCGCAAGATGATCACGAACACTGATGTGTGTTTTTGCAGGCTTGTTGAACATGGTGTTCCCCTAAAGTGAAAGGACAAAGTGGACAGTCACATACGCAATGATCACGAATGCTGCGAAGTCGAAAAGGAACTTGCCAATCATGCCTGTACCACCGTCGTTTCATCGACTGAAACAATCGACTCTTCAGAGACGATATGTTGAACATCTGGAATACTCACATTTGCACTAACATTCTCGATGAAGAGTGCATTTGCGGCTTCAGCGCTTTCAGCAGTTATGTCCATAACTACCTCCACGGTAATTGTCGAAGTGATTATGTATGTTGGCATTTTGGTATTCTCCTTTGTTTATAGTTCAGTTATATCATACGGGGATCAATATGTAAACAAGAGAGTTGCAAAATACGTATGGAAAACAAGAATCATCTCATCATCGCATTCGTTTCTGAAGAGCACCTCCATCGGGAGATGTTCCAGTTCGCTATCTTACAGCGAAAGATCAGAAAGTGGGTCAAGAACCAGCGAAGGTCTGCAATGGAGATCGTGAATCAGATTCGCAGAATCCAGAACACATTCGACAGTGCATTCATCGAAAAGGTCGTTGATGGAAAATTCACACTTGAAGAGCGGAAGATCATCAACACGGTTCTTGGTCGAATGCCACCACATCACGAATTCACAGTGAAGTGGGATTTGGAAATGAGGAAGCTCAGATGCTAGCAGTAGTCAATTTCGTTCGTTCGTATTGGAAGATCCTCGCAGTGATCGCTTTCATCGGTGGCTACACGACAGCCGTTTATGTCTACGCGCAAAACGTGATCGAGGACAGGATCGCAGCTGAAAAACTGAAAGCCGCAGAACTCTACAACCAAAAGCTCGAGGTCGTTTTGTCTGACAACGCCGCAGAGGTTCAGCGAATATTGGAACAAAACGCGACCGACATTCAGCAGCTTACGGATGTTGAAGACAGTCAGTCTACGAGCATCGAGCTTAACAACGCAATCGACATTCTGAGAAGGAGACAATGATGAGAGTATTCCTGATCGCAACATTCATATTTCTATCAGCCTGTGGAGAAACGTACCTTCAGCGCAAGATTCCTGCAAAACTGCTCACATGTGAAGGAGTCGAGATTCCTGAAGGCCGATTGACAGATCGTCAGATTTCTCTGCTCCTTTTCGAGTACGACACGAATCTTCGCATCTGTGTGGCAAACTCAGACTCCATCGAGCAGCTCGTCAACAATGATTCAACAACAATCGGAGATATCGTGCGCACTCTCCAACCATAGTATCACACTTTAGGTTGTTTGTACACAAATTTTCACTAAATAGTGAGCTCCAGGATCATTCTGGTTAATCCTGGAGCTCGCTGGTAACACTCGACGGCATTGACAATATATTATTCATCAATGCTGGTTCGAGTATTCACCGAGTCCCATTGACAGGTCTTTGTTTTGGGACCTCGGTTTCAGGAAATCGAGTCTCCCACAGTCGATCAAAACTCAGACGGTATTCGAAAACCCGAGCATTGTCACCCAAATTCATTGAAGACCCAACCTTCCATTCGCTCTCATCGAATTCGAAGTGTGCGTCAGCATCAACGACTTCTGTGTCTACCACTGTTCGAAGTAGACGATTGCATAGAGGAAGGAATCTCTTGTAGATTTCTGCTCCTCCGGCAACAACTACGTTGTCATAGTCAGCAAACCAGGCGATAGCTTGTTCAGGAGTGCAGTAGATGACACCATTCTCTTGTGTACGTTTCTGACTCGTTATGACGACCATGAATCGATCAGCGAGTCGGAAAGGAAGACTTTCGTACGTCTTCCTCCCCATGATGACGATCTTGCCTGTTGTACTTCGCTTGAAGAACCTCAAGTCTTCAGGAATGTGCCAAGGCAGTTTGCCGTCCTTGCCGATTGCACCATTTCGATCTGTTGCTACGATTGCGAACATCAGACCGCCACCGGAGCTTTGATTGTTGGATGTGGTTCGTATCCAAACAGCACGAAGTTTTCGTACTTGAAGTCGAAGATGGAATCAGGTTTCGAATTGATAACCATCATGGGCAATTTTCTCGGTATGCGTGACAGTTGTTCAGCGACTTGATCGAAATGGTTCAAGTAGATGTGAGCATCGCCAATGGAATGGGTGAATGTGCCAACGCCAAGGCCACAGATTTGAGCAAGCATCTGCTGCAGAAGAGCATATGAAGCGATGTTGAATGGAACGCCGAGGAACATGTCAGCACTGCGCTGGTACATCAACAGGTCGAGCTTTCCGTTGTTGACTCGGCACTGGAAGAACATGTGGCAAGGAGGCAGACCCATCTTAGACGTTTCAGGTGGGTTCCAAGCGGAAACGACCATTCGGCGGCTGGCAGGATTCGTCTTCAATTGTTCAACCAGTTCACTGATCTGATCGACGCCACCGAAGTCGCGCCATTGCTTTCCATATACGGGACCGAGATCGCCATTCTCATCTGCCCATTCATTCCAGATGCGCACGTGGTTTTCCTGCAGATATCGGATGTTGGTGTCACCCTGAAGGAACCAGAGCAACTCGTGAATGATCGCCGGCAAATGAACCCTCTTTGTTGTCAAAAGAGGAAAACCTTTCGACAGATCGAACTTCATCTGTGCACCGAAGACTGATTTCGTTCCGACCCCTGTGCGGTCCATGTTTGTGTCTCCTTCCTCCATGATTTGGCGAAGAAGTCGTAGGTATGATGTTTCTGACATTTCAGGTTCCCTTCAGGTTTTCAATGTGCAGCAAGCGAGCTTTGACACCCTTTTCGAAGCGCATCTTGCTGAGGATTTTTGTTCTGGTCTTAGGATCGGTATTGATCACAAAGTCGTTGAGGTCTTTGCCATGCTCAGCAAATTCCGATGGGTAAAATGCGACTCTAAAGCCAGCATCAATTGCTTCACGCTTCATCTTCATGATTTGTCGATTGAATGGTTCATTGTCGTACCACAGAATCGTCTGATCATTATCGATCTCATCGATGTTCTGCACTCGCTGATAGATCGCAGAGTCGAGAACCGCAACAGAGTTTGGTGTGAAGCATGAGTCAAAGAAGCCTTCGAAGACGTGAACTCTCTTATCGAGATTCAGTCGATCAAGACCAATCACCTTTGGAATTGTTCGATCGATGATGGCTGTCTGATAGCGAAATTTGCCCTCCATGTAGCGAGCCTGAAAACCAAAGATCGAACTATCTCTCTTTCGAAAGGGAAAGACGATCGCAGGTCGAGACGCATTCGATTTCGAATCGCTATACGTAGCAGCAATCTCGAAGAAGTTCTCGCTGAAGTAGATTTGCTCCCAACGACTCTTGAGGATTTTGCGACTGTTCAGATAGACGACGGCTGGGTGAGTGCTGCTGAGATTGAGGACACTTCCCAGATCGAACTGATCAACGTCAGGATATTCGACTGGCTTCACTTCCTCATCTTCGTCATCAGTTTTCTGATTCAAACTGATTTTCTCTACATCACCACGAAGATTGCCAAGCCGATATTGGCGATAGAGACTATAGTCGAACTGCTTCAGGAAATCAGCGAACGAGATACCGGGCAGACAGTTGAAGCAATTGTATGCAACAGCATCGCCATTGAGAAGAATGCCGCCACGAGTTTTGTTTGGGTCCTTCTTCGAGTCACCACAGAGAGGACATCGAAAATGCAATTTGTCTGGAGAAGCCCAATGAGCTTTCTCCAGACGTTGCATTAGGACATTTTCAACGAATTCGCGAGCGTTTGACATTTCGATACTTTTCGTTTCTTCAGAAGGATGAGTAGATTGCTGTGTCGAGAGCTTTGGCCCATGCTTCCATCATGCACTCTTCCATGAGGTTAGAAGTCACAAGGGTCGAGCGAGCAGGCCATTTGGCGTAGTTGAGAACCTTCGTTTCACAATTTTCCTTCCATCCTTGAGGAGTAGCACCGCGATCGAAGAAATTCATCATCTCCTTAGCAACTTTAAACTGTGCCGTGGCCTGCATGAAACCCATAGACCAGCTCATGGCATGCTCGGGGTTTTCAGCTATAGAAGTGGTGAACTCTTCCATTTTCTTCGGGAAACAATCAATGGTGTGCTTTGCAATCCAAAGAAGATTGGCGAAGCGCTGTTCACTTTTGTCGATGTATTCGTTCTTGTCGAGCTTGATAAACTCTTCGAGTGGTCCGCGACGTTCGATGCGTGCCAATCGTTCTGCTTTCTTTTGAGCTTGCTCTGCTTCTTTAGCAGCGACACGTTCTTTGCGAGCAAGTTCCTCTGTCTGGACATCAGCGAGCATTTTCCGAAGATCATCAAGAGAAGTGCGACCATCTACATTCTGGTGAGTGATGGCTTTGATTTCACTACGAAGTTGTCTTTTTTCTTGATGCTTGTTCATGATCATCTCCAGTTTGTTTTGATTTAACTTATAATTCAAAGTATCATGCTGGAGACACAATGTACACTACTTTGTCAACATCTTTGCAAAGAATTTGGCGTATCTTTCAAGGATCAGATCGCACAGTGTCGGAACTTCCTCTCTGATTTGCCAATTCGTGTTATCGACACCGAAGTCACACTTCATCGAAAGAGCCTCGATGTGCTTCTCAGATTCATGGACTTCGCCTTCAGGTGTTGTCTTCTCATTCGCAACGTGAACGAGACAGCCACCAGCATCAAGGATTTTGTCGGCTTCGTTGTGGAAACGTATTCCATCGACCATAAAGACCTTTGCATCGCGAGTCTCCATTGACGAAATGCTTCGGTCTATCCAAAGATCGTTATGGATCATGTCGCGACCCCACTCTGTGCCGAGAGTTGTCATCAGTTGACGAGAAGTCTTTCCACCAAAATCGTGGAGAGTGTGATCACGCATACGATTGTCATAGACGTTTCCACGAGGAACTCCGAGTGCGATTAGCATGTCATAGATCGGCTGTGAGAAGGAAGCTTTGTCCACACAATTTGGAAAAGATCGGTGTATTTCGTCGGTGAGAAGTCGTGCGGTCGAGCTTTTGCCAGAGTCTTTGTGGCCAACAAAGCCGATAATCAGTTTCGCCATTTACTATGTCCTTTAGCTTACATATTCGGAGAGAGCGACATCTATTTCGAGTGCCCTCGCGTTCGTGAGAATACACAGTTCTTCGAGCTTCACTAATTGTCGCTGAACGATCGACTGTAGACGATGGTAGATGAGCTCTAAGCGATCAGCACGATTACCCATCTTGCGTTGCTCTGAAAGCACCATCAGATGGTCGACCTTGTCAATGAAGTGGAATATGTGATATTCACACTCAGTGAAACCAGGCTCATCAACCTCGTATGCCACGGTAGGAAGGAATTCCCACTTTCGGTCGAGATCATCTTCGATCTCTTGTGTGGCTACACCCAGCGCCGGGTATTTGCCCTTCGCCCAGCCATTCACGTCACCAGTGATCTGCTCGTACGTATCGTGAAACAAGAGATATTGCAAAAGAGGGACGGTGACGCTATCAGGAAAGAAAATGAATGCAAGTTGTGCACAACCACCCATGTGGCGACCATTTGTGTAGCCGCCATGGTTGATCATTGGTGTGGAATGATCGCGCAGAACAACGTTGCCGTCACGAACAAAACTGATTCGTTTTGAGAGTCTCATGACCGATACCTTTCATTGACTAACACTTCTTCGATGTAAATGCCGCATTTACAAACTGAACGAACCCACTCGGTCTCTTCATCAAGGTCATCTATACGAATACCCGATTTCTCCCAGGCTTTCTCATCTGGGTTCCAGCGATACTTGCGACTCTTCAGGATTTCCTTCACTTCGAATGGCGAATTGCGAATTCGAACGATGTGCGAAGGTGTGAATGCCTTTGTGAGAAGTGTCTTGAGATTGTCACGGACCAATACAAAACACGCATACGAGTCTTCGAGGGAGTCGTGGTGGTTCATGTAGTAGCCGAATGCCTGTGCCATAACCGAAGCAAGAGATGAAGTTGCAGAGCCATAACGTTCCTGCATGTTGAGATCGTTGACAGTACAAATCCAAGGGATGTCGACCCGCTTGATCTTCTCAATGAACTTACGATCGAATGCAGCGTGATGAGCAGCAACGAAGTCACAGTCTTCAAAAATCATCTGAATCATCGCAGGTGCAATCGACATTCCTTTGACCATAGCATTTGTGATGCCTGTGAGAATTGTGATCTCCTCAGTGATTGGCTTTGAAGGCTCATTGTAAAAGGTGTCAGATGATACGACACGAATGTCAGTCATGTCTTCGTCAAACTCTACGAGTAGATAGGAGAGTGCGATGATTTCGTCATCGTCATCAAACCCAGTGGTCTCGGTGTCTAGGACGATTGCTTTGTGTGAGTATTCGACACCGATCTTCGGAACAGTGTTCGTCAGATGGGCAACAGGTAACCGGATGAGATACCGCAAAGGTTGTCCTATCTCAATCACACACAAAGGAAGATCGTTCAACTCGTCTATTGAAAGTCCAAATTCACTCACGATGTGTACGCCTTTTCGCACTGTGCAACATAGGCGAGAGCTGTGGCTTCGAACCTTTTGCTGAGCTTCGATTTGTCAATTCGAATTTCACAAGGGCCTTCACCGATTACTTCGAATTCTACTGACTCCTCAGCATAAGCGACTTTGACGATGATTGAGATACACAAAGAAAGTATGATCCCAAATAGAACAGCAATAACTAGATTCTCATTCTTCATTTTGATTTTCCTTCTGTTGTGCTAGTTCGGCAAATTGTTCACCGAACTAGCGATGCTACTTACGCTTGAACAACGGTTTCGAGAATCTTGGCGAAGTGCCGTTGAGCTTCGCGAGATGCCTTGTCCAGGGTTTCTGCTTGGGCGAGAACGTCCTGTTTGACGACAGAGTTGACACCATCTTCACTCATAACGAGCTTGTCACGGACGATCTTGAAACAACCGATGTCGTCCTGTTCAAGAACGAAGTTTCCGAGTTCGGAGTTTGCGGTCCAGATGTTTGCACCGGTCTTCTTGAAATTGAGTCGTGAGATACGCATGATCAATATTTCCCTTCCTTGATGAGTTTGACTGTTTCGTTGATTGTTTCGGGGTCGATGATCATTCGAGAGTCGAACAATGACACCTTGCCGTCGACTGTCTGCTGAAGCATGATGGAGAAATTCAGCAGTCCCTCTTTTCGTGTTTCGACGTAGTGAGGGTGGTGAGGAATGATCGATTTCTCTTTCAGACCGTTGATGAGTAGGACCAGGAAGTCTTCCATTTCCTGAGTCGTTTCCATCCCATTGTCGATTCGCTTATCGTTGACATATGTCATCCATGCGAACTGACCTTGAGTGTCGATCTGCTCGATGAAGAAGCGGGCAGATGAGAATGTTGACCAAAACTCGTCTTCCCACAGCTCTTCAGGAATAATCGGAATGTTGCGACCTGTAATGCCGCGAGAAAGACCAGCGAACTTGTCGCCATGCATTCGTTGCATGAAGAAGAAGCTCGAAGAGTCTGTACGAACGAGTCCTTTCTCCTTAACGAGGAAACTTTTCGCGTACTTTCCGAATTCCTTCAGAGCAGGCTTATCCGAAAGATTGATCGGAATCGGCTGAGTGATGAGATTGTAATTGAGAAGAAGAATATCACAAACTTCGCTCCAGGCGATAAATGACGTTACGTCGAAAAGAAAGTCAGACTTCTTCTCAGCGCGACGAGGATACCGATTGGTGCACTTGACCATCTCGTCAAAGTGCTTCTCGAGAGAATAGCCGTTCTCAGCCAGGGCCATCTGAATAGATGGATGAAGCATTACACTTCACTCCAGTTGGCGATCGAGAAGACATACGAGATGACCTTGCCTTTGAATACCACGAACTTGTTGTGGATTCGTACAGTGTAGTCGCCTGGAAGAACATGGAATGCTTCACGAGAGAACCCGAGGGTGAAGTCGTTGTTCGTGTCGACGTTTGTGTTGAAACGGAAGACCGACGAGTTTTTCACTTCATTGCCTTGGTCATCAACATCCGCAGAGTACAGAACGATCTTGCCACCGATTGAGCGAATGCCGATCGTGTTGCATGAAGAAGTCTTGCGACCTTTTTCGAACGTCTTCAATGTGTCTTCTTCGAGGTCGAACGACATGAGTGGTTCCATACTGAGATACTTCTCGACCTTTTCAGGTTTCGGCGCAATGCCTTCCAGCAAGGATGGTTCGCTCAGGAAGTATTCCTGTGTGAATTTGCCGTCATCGGACTTGAAGACAACACGATCTTCTTGGAACTCGGCGTTGTATCCGCCAGTGCCTTCGAACAGTTCGATGATAGAATGGAATGCCTTGATATCCCAGATGGGCAGACCGACTTCCTCATTGACGGTGTCAGGCAGTTCAACGTTAACATCCGAATGACCGGTCACTGACTTCGTTTCGGAGGAAGCACAGATGGCTTTTCCTGGATAGATCACGGTCGCATTCGAGAAACCTTTGAAGTGCGCCAACGTCTCAATAACGGCTTTTTGGAATTTGTAGCTCATGTGCTTACTTTCTTTTCATTGGAGTTTAGGTTTGATAGTTCATTTTAACACGAAAGGTCTGTCTTGTACACATCTTTGTGCACCCTTGACGGCTTATTTCCTGTGATGGAGGTGATAAGCTTTGCGGCATCACGAAAATGTCCACAGCGAATGCCATCAAGCGACAAGGTGTGGTTCGGAAAGTCGAAGCCTCTCTCGAGGTCTGCCTTCTTGATTGGTAGACCATTGGCTTCGATGAGATTGTTGAAGTTGTGAGCTTCCTTCTTGGTGAATTGTGCAGTAACGGTAGCGATGCGCTCGTCTTCAATCGAATCCAAGACACACACAAGCGCAAATGGATTAAGACATCTGATGAGAGCATCCTGATGAGTCTCAAGCTCCTTGATCAATTCAGCGAGCTCTCTATTCGTGGCATTCTGTATGGTCTGTGGGTGAGTTCTTTCCATTTCGTCTTCCTTACTTGATGACAGAGAAGTTCTGCTCTTTCTCGATGGTGATGGTGTGATCGAAGTGATCAGAGAAGCCGAATTTCGGAGTCATACCAAAGAAGTTCATGCCTTCAAGCGATTTGACAACATCGTTCATGCGGATGACGTTCACATCTGAGAGGTTGTTGCCGTATTCATCGATGACCAACAGATTCGTGCTGACTGATGTCAACTTCTCTGCGAGATCACGCCATGTAAGAAGCATACAGAGATCGATCATCGCCTGTTCGCCAGTTGAGAAGTTCTCGTATGAGGCAGAATCGCGATAACGAGAACGAAAGCTCTCGTTGAACTCGGAATCGAACTCGATCAGCAGTGGAATACCGAATCGATCGAGATACCCATTGACCCGCTCATTGATAAACGGAATGTATTCGGATATGATGACAGATTTGGCTTCACCTTTCTGCAGCGACTTCTGAATCGTCGAGTACTCAGCAATGTCAGTTGTGAGGATTTCCCATTGAGTCGAAAGTTCTGCGATTTTCTCTTCGGACTCCTTGATCTTCACCTTCAGATCATCAGCTTGATCATTACTGTATGAACTTTCGACTTTCAAAGCATCTCTCTTGTCGCGAATAGTCGATCTTGCGGCTTCAACCTTGCCTTCAAGAGCATTCTTCTTTTCGAGAAGAACATCGTATTCACTCACACAGCTCTCGACCTCTTTCTGCGACTCGGTAATTGATGAACGTATCCGATTCAAATCTGATTCGTCAACAGTGTGATCAGCTCCACATGTGGGACAAACACCTTTCTCAGATGCTGACTCAAGTTGTTCAAGCTCTTGTGTAAGCAACGTCAGTTTCATTCGAGCACTGTTCATCTTCATTCCAGCATCTTTAACGGATGATGAAATCTGTTCAAGCTTCTCTTGACCTTTTTCGAGTCGAGGAGCATTGGCTTCGATGAACTCTTCGAGCTCCTTGATGAGGTCTTGATCGGGAACACGACATGAATCGAGGAGACTCGAATGGGTTTCAAGCATTGTTCGAGCTCGATTCGTTTCGAACTCGTTGTCAGAAAGAGTCGAATTTAGACGCTTGATCTTGCCTTTCGCGATGTCGTTCATGCGACTGGAGATTTGTAGATCGAGAATGAACTCGACGAAACCTCTGCGACTTGCAGTCGTTCGCTGCATGAAAGGAGTATTCTTCGTGCCGATGAAGATGATCTGCTCAACAACAGATTTCGAAACCGCGATCAGGTCATTGAGAGCTTTCTGTTTGTCAATGATCTTCATATCGGTCCAAACTTCATCCCCGTTGACAGTAACCTGGAACTTGTCAGGACGTGTTCCACGGACAATAGTGACATCTGACGTGCCGACTCCAATCTCGAGCTCGACAACACAGTCCTTTCCATTGATGAAGTTCGCGATTCCACCTTTCTTGATGTCACGCAAAGGAGAGCCGTACAATGCAAAGAAGATCGAGTCGAAGATCAATGCGGTCTTTCCTCGACCATTGTCGGCCTGGATAATCGTCACTGGGTATTTCGAGAGATCAACGACTGTCGGTGTATTGCCATACGACAGGAAGTTCCTGATGTTGATTTGACGGAATTCGAGTCTCATTGGGTAGCCTCCGTGTGGATTTCTTGAAGCTTCTCGTGAGTGTCGACGGAAAGGATTTCCTTCTGAACAACAATGAAGTTTCGGGTTTCAGTTGATTCGTCGATGTCGATCACAAACTTGACCTCGTCGATGATTTCGAAGTTCGAGTTGATCGTCGAAAGCACACCCTTGAACTTCTCAAGATTGGCTTTCGACGTGTCATGGTCGACTTTTACGACGATCGAATGAGCTTTCTTCAATGCATCCCGATTTGCCGAAATCCATTTGACGGCATGTTCATTGTCGATGCGGTTGTTGTTGATGGCAACTCGAATGAACATCGGTGATTGAGGATAGTGAATGTGCTCCAACCTTCCGTCTTCCCACGCAATGTGAAAACCAAGATGTTCGACACTCTGTTCAGAACCAAGCTGATAGCCAACACCAAGGTTGTAGACGTTTCCGAGTTTTCCTCGCTGGTGGACGTGACCATTCAGAATAGTGATGCCATCAGCTTGCAGCTTCGAGCTATTGTCCTGGTGTGTGAATGCGTACACTGGTTCCAGCATCGATACATCAAGCGTTTTTTGTGTGAAGGTGTTGTAGGGATAGACGATGAACTCGAACGGCTTGATGAACTCAGTTACCGTCGTGGTAATCGAAATCTTTGTGTCATTGCCGAGAATTCGAGTTTCACCGAATGAGGTAAGCGAATCGATCGAGCTTTCAGTAGTGACTGATCGGCCCTTGATGTCATGGTTGCCGACATTGAAGATCACATGGTCGAAACGGTCACGAATGAGACCTGCGAATTTACGAAATGTTGCTGACGTTCGCGGAGTCACAGCGTAATTTTGTGTGGTGTCTCCATTGATGACGAGAGTTCGAACATCTTTAGGAACGTTTTTGACGAAGAATGTGACGAATTCGAGAAAGGCATCTGCGAAAAGTGCAGAATCGTTGTCTTTCCCGATATGAAGATCGGTCAGGACTGCAATTCCATTCATGATGGATTTCCTTCATCCTTGATGGCTTCTGCTGCACGCTTCTCTTCAGCTTCACGTTTTTTCATGATTTCACTCTCCTTTTTCTCTTTCCTGAGGCGATCGCTGTATTGCTTCGCGTAATTGAGGTCTTTGTCCGATTCCTCGTCCGATTTGTAGTTGTCAGCGAGCTTGCGAATGTCCACAAGCGAAGCATTGTAGAATTGTTGATGCGACGGATCGACTCCAATGTCTGTTTGACCATCCATGAAGGCTCCAGTGTAGCGAGTCTGCAAGTTCATCTGTTTCTGTGCTTTGTTCACAACTCCGAGAAACCCGTAGTAGACCGTCGTTGTGAGGAATGAGAAAGCTGATCCTGAAGCCATCTTCGAAGGATCGTACTTGTTCTGAATCGCATTGATGGCAACCAGACAGGCACTCGAAATCAGGTCATCACGTTCGCGAAGTGGAATTCGTTGCCACTTGTACGACCGAGCATAGTTACGTGCAATCCTGATAATGCAATCCCCGACATACTCGGGAATTTTCGGTTCCTCTGTCCCATTTTCTCTTGCTGCATCACGTCTTTCAACGTAATCGTTCAGCACGGATGTGAGCTTTTTTCCGTCAACGTAATGGGCTGATCGTTTTCTCATAGAATCCCCTCTTGAATTTCGAATCTCACTCTCATGAGTATGTTTCCGAGATGATTCTGTCCATCTCCGATTGGGCATTGGCCCCAAAACTTGTCATTCCAAACGTTACCTTCAACCAACTCTTCCTCTCCCGTTTCCGTCAGCATTTTTGCGAGGTCTGGGTTCTGACTGAACTTCTTTTCTATGATGGAAGTCATGATAGCGATCTTGATTTGGCACCAGTCACTCCGAATCAAATTTTGAGTCTTGCGGTAGAAACGCTTTGCCTTTCCAGCAGTGGGAAGAAGTGAGATCGCGATCTGCACCTCTCTGTCATGGGTCTTTGACGCAGCGTAAGCATGTTCAGAAGACACAAAATCCAGCGATAAGTGCCGGACTTTGCAAGGGTGAAAGTTTGAGAGGAACTGGAATTCCCCTCGAAAGCTTGAAATCATGTTGTGACTTCCTCGAGTGCGATGTTTTGGTTAGGTGCTTGAACGATCTTGAAGGTCTTTCCGTCGAGAACGATCTCATCATTGAGTTCGAAACCAAATGCGACAGTCCGTTCTTGATGAGAGTCACTGATCATTGATGCATTGGAGTAGGTCCAATATCCACTTTCGACATCGTGGCCGATGGTGAACTGACGAATCCATTCGTGATTGTCACGAGGGAACGACTTGATGCAAATTGAAGTTGCGGTCGTACGAAGCTTAATATCTTCATATCCAGCTTTCGGACGAAGTTCAAGCAATTCATTTCCTTTGAAGTTGCTCATAACGAGCAATCCAGGAAAATCTGCGAGGACACGAGTTTGTTGCATTTGATATTCTCCTTTGTTTATAGTTTAAGAATATCATATGGGGCACACTTTGTACACTAGAAAGTGCAAAGGGTTGCAAACAAATTGCAACCCTTCGTTTCGTCAACAGATGGTGTGATTAGTCGAAATCGAACCCGTCGAAATCGTCGTCATCGTCATCATCTCCACTGTCATCATCAGTTGGAGGAGTTGGGCTCTTCTCTTCCTTCTTCGATTCAGCTTCATCATTAAATGATTTCGGAGAAGACTTCTTCCCCTCTTTCGGATTTTCAGCTTCATCTTCCTTGGGCTGTGGTTTCGGCTTTTCGTCCCTCTTGATGTCTTCCTTCGGCTTCGCGCGGGATTTCGAAGTGATATTGAACTCTTCGATCTTGTCGGCGAATGTGTCCTGGATGACAGGATCGTCGATACCAACGACTTCGATCAATTCGGCAATCAAGTCTTCGTACTTCTTGAAGCGATCTTCCTTCAGAAGGTCACCAAGTGGCTTGACGTTGTCGGCGTACATCTTCTCGAATTTTGCTTCGTCGGCTTCGTCAAACCAGGGAGAGGATTCCTTCGCGAAGTAGGACTGTTCGTAGTTCGGATACCCTTCTTTGTCGACCATACGGATGATCAGATCGCGGCCGGTCGTTCCGAAGATGTCGAATGGGTTGAAAGGCTTCGGTTGTTCTTCTGCGAATTTGTCCTCGGGAGGGTTGATCGCATTTTCGACCATCTTGCGAATGGCTTGTGGAGAGTAGAAAGGCAGGATTTTGCCGTTGTTCTTCGGGTCGATCTTGTCTTCGTAGACGTAGACGAACATTTTGGTGATGTTCTTCTTGCCAATTGCGCGAGAACCTTTGACATCGCCAGCTCCCCAGAGCGCAGACTTGTATTGCTGACATGGATCAGAAAGACCGATCGAACGCCGAGAAAGGTTGTTGTAGGCCTTTGAACCTTTTTTGAACGCGAACTTGATGTACGTGATCATGTGGTTGACGCCGTCTTCAGCAGGAAGCAAACGGACTCGTGAGTAACCCTGATTCGATGGATCGCGACCCATCACAAAGTTCTCTTCTTGCTCGCGATTCGCGGACTGAAGTTTCGCCTTCATTGCGTCGAGGTCGCCTGAGGTCTTACGTAGGTTGGAAAATGACATGGTAGTCTCCGGTAAATGAAAGGACTGATTTTGCCACGGTAGGCTATGCCTTTTTGATTGTGTCTATTTTAGACTAATTGATCTTATCACAATCTGGAATGATTGTAAACAGCTCATTTCGACTAATTACCCGCTGTTGAGCGAATGAGATGAGGGAACTTCAGCTTTCCCATTCGCGCATGCGCCCGATCGACACATGTTCCGAATTCGTGGCCTGTGCAATCGAGCCATTTCTCTATCTCATTTATTTTGTACACATTGAAGATCACAAGATCACGATCTCCGATCGTGTAGAACGTCATTCGGTCAGTTGGACACTCGTCCAGGACCTTCTGCACCTTCTTGATCCATTCCTCTTCGGCTTTCGTCAACATGGAGTTCTCCTTATCCAAGCAGCCAGACGACGGTCGCGAACCAAATGGTTGCGCCACTGATTACACAAACAGTGAGAAGCCACCACGGAATCGTGATTCCTGGAGTGGTGTTTTTGAGATTATCGATGAGTTCGATGCGTTCGATGTCATCAAGGTACATTTGGATCTTCCGGTAATCGTCTCTCGTCATAGTCCCGCTGCCTCCATATAGAGAGATGTCATGGTTTCGTCCTCATCACGCTTTGCGCGTGCGATCCGTGAAAGGCGAATGACCTTCCGCAGATACTTCGGCTCGAGACCTTGTTCTTTGGCCTCTTTCATCAATTCGGACTTGTCCTTCTTGATGACTGATGTACGTTCATCGAGAACCTTGTGGCGGTCAATGAATGATTGGACGAGCTCTTCGCTTGGTACCTTACTCATGCGGTTTCCTTCCGTGTTTGAGTCTTGTGGATTTCGTTGAAGTTCCATGGTTCTTCGTTCAACAGATTCTCAACTGCGACTTCAATTTCTACGAGAGAAGGACTTATGAGAGGCTTGGAACCATCGGGATTGCGAAGCTTGAAGATCGGATTGTCAATCTCGACTCCAAAGAATTTTGCTGCATTCTCGACTGCTTCCTCAGGTGGAGTTGTTGATCCACAGAAGTTGTTGTCGAGGCGCCAAAAGTTGGAAGCCACACCGATGAAGTTCGGGAATGGTCCAGTGTGCTTGTTGATCATTGACGACATGCGATTGCGAAGATCACGAATGACCTTCATATACATGTCGGTGCGAAGCTTGCGATTCATAGTCTGTGCCCTTCCATGAGCTTTCGGATTTTGCGAGAACCGAGACGATCCTCAGAGTGAATGGCGAATGCTTTCGGAAAACCGAGATTTTCACGATCGCGCTGAATGAGATACTCTGCAAATTCAGCGCCATTCTTCGAATCGGGACCAAGGTTGTATGCGAACTGAACGAACTCAGGTGCACCAAACTCCTCGACGATATCAACACCTTCATCGTATGAGCGAACAACCACCCAATCTTCTTCGATCACCCCACTTGCGAAGGTTTCGAAGAAGGTCTGAAAGGCCCCGGTTGGGGACCTTTTATTGTCAATAAAAAGTCTGTAGTTCATGATCCGAAGAGCTCCTTGATGCGTTCTTGGGTTGCTTTGAAACGATTGCCGGTTGACTTTTCCATGTACAGCCAGCTAAACTTATTGCGACGAAGTGTTTTCCCGATGATCTTGAAGTCTTCGGTTTCCAACTTGATGCCGATTGTTGGTGCATAACTGCGGGCATTTTCCATTTCAGGAGAGTCTTTGCCAGCTTCGATAATGCTGAATTTCGCAATCAAAGAATTCGAATGAACTTTTCCACCTTTGAATTTGAACTCTAGTTCGGGAAATTCTTTCGAAAGAACTTTGATCATCCGAGCTGTGAGGTCATTTGCAGTTTTGACATCCATTGTTCGTTTTCCTTGTTTTATCAAATTGCTTGTATTTATAGAATATCATACGGTAGTCCTGATGTACACAACTAAATACAAAAATTTTGACAAAAATTCAGAAAAGATCGAGAGGGGCGGCAGGAACCTTTGATTTCGAGAGGACTTTCCAGAACTCATCGTACCATGAGTCTTCAGAGAAGTGCTTGCGTGCAGACTCAGCGATAGACTTTCTGTCATCAAACGATAGTGAGTTGACATATACGAGCTTGATCTTCAGGTCAAGTACCCACTCAGGATCATCATATGCGACAGGTTTGACACCAAGGTCCGTCACCTGGTTGATGTAGTGATCGGCAGCATGAGTTTGACCTGCCTTGTCAACGAACGTGATCGGTATTCCACCAAATAGCAGTGTCTCGATTGCAATCAAACCAAGCGACTCATCGGGTCGAGCGACCAAACATGTCGAGCATTTCTGATACTCGAGCAGAAGCTGATCTCTCGTTTCATTGTGATGAAGAACGGTGTTCTCAGATTTGTCGAGAGTCTTGATGATGTTCGGGAAGTCTGCACCGGAGACGTATGCGTCAAATTCGATTCCAGCCTTTGCAATCTTTCCGAAATTCTTCTGTGGGTGGCATCGACCGACCATCAACGTTTTGCCTTCATTCGGCACGACATCCATTTCCCAAATCTTCGGATCCATTGTCGTGTAGACGTCAGCATCGTCAGAAATATAAGTGTGTGGCGGAGGATTGTCCATCGTATCAGAGAACTCGAAATGCTTTGCGCGAATCCATGGTGAAGCATAGACTCGGCCACCATTCTCTGTGATGGTCATGCAATTCCTGACGATGCCCTGCAGGAACATCGGACTTGGTATCCAATCTGGGATCATATGGGTCGTTGGAATGAACTTCGAAATGGCAGCTGGAACTGTAGTCGTTGAAGCATTCGACCAACAGAAATCAGGATTGATGATCTTCGCCTGATCAATGTAGGCCTTTCCGACCCTTCGAGACATGGCGACTGCTTCCTTTGGTCCATGAAGTTCCAACACTTCGTCTCGACTCAACTCACTAACAGAGTGGAATGTCGCATATTCCAGGAAGACTGGATCAATCTTGCCAGTGCACAGAACGTGAACGTCAATTCCCTTCTTCTTAAGGATTTTGATCCACGAATGCTGACGAGCTTCGATGCCGTTGCGAGGCTTTCGGTGATCCTTGAACGCACCACCAGTGATGTGAGTCGAGACGATAAGGATTTTCATGCACAAATGCCTTTCAGCATTTTGGAGTCAATAACGTACGACGAAAGATCGGGTGCTTTCCAACCTTCAGGCTTGATGGCATCAGGAAGGCCGAGAGGATTTGGACGACCAGGTTTGACACCAATCTCCTTTTCCATATTGGCATCGTGAACCTCGATGAAAGCCCCAAGTGACATATCAGTGCCGATCAGAATGTTGAGAGTTCCGACGTTGAAATATAGACCATCGATGAGTGCATCAACAATCTCGGCTGCATCTTTATCTGCGATTGCATTCTTCAGTTCAGTAAGCTCTTCTTCCATCATACGAACACGAAGTTCAATGAAAGCTTTAAGCTTCTCAGGGTCACTTGCGATCTCGTCGTAGCGGTTAACGTGACCCATCTTTTCATGGAATTCTTCCACTATGTCGAAAATGTTCATCATTCTTTGATCTCCTCTGGTTCATAGACCTTGTCGCCGATATTTGAAATTTGTGTTGTCAGCAAAAATGAATTCGCTGTGAGTTTGTTCTGAAACTGAACGAACGATTTCACAAGCTCTGTGATGACAGGTGGCTCATTACCATCCAGAGCTTGAACTATCGTTCCGAGAGTGCTCGAAAGATTTTCGTTCAGTTCATCGATTCCAAGGCTAGTATCGCGCAGCCTTGCGACGATCGTTTGCATTTCTTCAGGGCTCATCCTATTTCCTTTCAGAGAAATTTGTCATAGGCTTTTTCGATCGAGAACGACTCGTTACCGAAGTGTTCATGGACCTTTGCGATCTCGTCGATTGTGGTCTTCTTATAGTCGCCGAGGAAGACTTCGAATGGCTTCGCTCCAGGCTGCTTCGTTTCGGTCATCGTATCAATTCCCATCAAGATCATTCCGAAATCGATGCGAATGTCTGTCATCTCCTCAAACGCCATCGCGTAAAGCGATATTTGACGTTTGTATCCACCAATGTCTTTCGCAGACTTCTCTTTGCGAGACGATTTGAAGTCGATCAGTGTGATGAGACCATTGAACTCGACATCGTATGCTCCTCCATCCTTGTTCAAAACGCCTTCGAGTGTGTAGTCCTCGTCGTATTCCCCAATACAGTCAACTCTACCAGCAATCTGAAGAACATCCGAATAGAGAGCATGCTCCAAACAGTGAACGTTGTCGATTTTGTCGAGGTATGGACGAAGCTTCCTGAATAGACTCCATCCTCGCATGTGAGTGTCTTTGACGACCTCATTTCGAATGTAGAGTTCGGCCATATCGTGCATCGACGTACCACGAGTTCGGGCCTCATGACTGACGCGATCGGCTTCTTCTTCACCAACAGCATCTCTCCAAGCCTGAAGCCAACCATTCTCACCCTGAAGATCAGCAATCTGACCGAGTATCGTCGTTGCAGATGGATATGCGCGTTTCTCAGGATTGTCGTCAGTTGGTGGAATGATGTAGTAGCGCCCAGGGAATTTGCCTTCCTTGTACGCGTCGATGTTATGCACGTCTTTGCGAAATTTGAACTGATCCCAGTCGTGAGTGAATGGGACCAGTCTTGGTTGTTGCTCAGCCGACTCTCTGAATTTCTTGAAAATACTCATGGTCTAGCTATATCACATCCTGCTCATCTTGTACAACAGTTTTTGGATGAGGAATACGATGAGGATACGGTTTTGGTGGACACATGAAGTACGAGACATTCTCTTCGAAGTTCCGATTGTGTTGAATCATCCAATCTTCTTGACCTTTCTCCTTGAGGTGCTTGTTGATATCAGAGATCATCATACTGACGGTGCTCAGATCAGAACCGGACTCGAAAAGGGTGTCGTAGAACATGTTCGACCACATCACATCTTTGCAACGACCATCAGGTGCGCACAACCAAAGATGTGAAAAGAGTCGGCGTTTGCGAATGACCTTCATTGAAATTCTACTATTTTTCGGAATGCCCATACCAAAGTTCGGATCGATTCCGATATTTATCAGCGCCATTTTGGTATGTTCGCTCATTTCGAGATGATACTCTAGAAGATTGAGAGCGTAATCCACCTTCATCAGATCGTTTGGTAACTTGTTGATTTCGTCTTCGTACGGTCTCATTTGAAGTCCTCTGCTGCTCGCATTGCTGAATTGACAGCTTGATCCATATCTAAATAGGCATAAAGACCAAGGCGACCAATGAAGGTTATCGAGTATGGCCGCGCCATCTTCTTGTATTTTTCGTAGAGCTTACGATTCTCTCCGTCCACATCTTTGACAGGATAGAATTTGCGATCACCATTTTCTTCAGCAGCACATGGCTCTTCCCACATTACGGCAGATGTTTCGGACGATCCATAGCTATTCGGAAGCTTCGACCACTCTGTGATCCGTGTGTATGGGCCAGTGTTAGTGAAGTTCACTGTTGCAGCCTGGAGAACATTCTCGAGTGGGAGTGTTGCATGATGGAACTTGAGAGAACGATACGGAAGGTGTCCATGGATGTAGTTGAAATACTCATCGATAGGCATCGAATTGAAAATCCAGTCCGCACTTGCGATGAAATCACCACCGTATCCAGTTTTACCAAACTCCATAAAGTCGCAACCTGTCATAACATTGATGTTCTCATGATCGAGCATGTTTTCAACCATTTTGGTGTATCCATCCTTAGGAAGCACCTGAATGTCGTCGTTTGGGAAGTACAGCTCATTCATATCGTCACGAATGGGAACACGATTCATGATGCTCGGACTCACCCTTTCAAGTGACATTCCCCACATCTTCTCGGTGTAAGGACGGAAGAAGATGTCGATAACGTTTTCTTCGCCGACGATTTCTTTCGTTTCCTTGTTCACAGGAAGCGTGACAAGACGTCCATCTTCAAGAAGAGCTTTGACCTTGTGCTCATATTTCACCCATTCCGTGAATCGGCTCAGAAACTCGAAGACTTTGACGTTGTTCGTGTGGAACAGGTGAGGACCATATTTGTGGATTCGATGTCCGTCATCGATCACATAATCAAAAGCGTTGCCGGCAACATGGTCACTCTTCTCCATGACGACGATTTTGTGTCCCTTTTCAGCGAGAAGACGAGCAACTGTTGATCCTGAAAGTCCTGCTCCGACGACAATGAATTTGCATTTTTTGCTCATTTGCGTGCATCCAAAATTTTCTGGAGTTCTTCACGTTGAACTCGTTTCGTAAGTGGGTGTTTCTCATAGAGGCAGTCTTTCTGTGCTTTCGCAAGAGCAACTAGACCAGCTGTATCGAGACCCTCGATTTTGTCGGCAGTGAGGTTTTCGTACGCTTCACCGTAGACTTCAGCTTCTTTCTGATCACAAAGCAGAATCGATCCTGCATCAGCAACTTGAAGCGGACGGGCACGCCACCAACCAGAGCCAGCATGGCTGTACGCAGGCATCAGGCAACCCCATTGTTTGTTAAAGATGCGACACATTTCGGTCTCAGTGACTCGTTCGCATTTGTATTCGCCACGTGATGCACCGAAGAAGTTCACCTTCCATTCGACCTTCTTGCTCTTCATCCACTTACGTGTCTTGTTATGAACGAGAGATGCGAAGTTCCATTCACGAAGCTTTTTCTCAGGACGAATGCCAATGGTGTCAGGCTCATCGAACATGTCAAGATCAGTGTCGTTTTCGAGACCGAAATTGTTGTCAGGTCGACGATTTAGGTGGTACGGATTTGGGTTGTATGTGAAGACACGCTCACTTGGCCATTCGAGACTCAAGAGACTCAGATCGCCACCAGCAAATGCGCTCATCAGAAGGCGATTCTTGCCATTGACAATGCTGTCGCAAGCATCCTTGTAGAACGATTCGTACTTCTGCACTTCCTCGAGTGACTCCTTGCCACCCCAGTTCGACCACAGATAGTCGCGATAGCCATTTCCTTCTTCGAGCTGCTTCTTGTAGCCGATGATGTCTTTGAAGATACCAGGGAATTGCCAATCATCGAAAGCAACAATGCAATCTGGGCGAGCGCCGATAGCATACAGACCTGACCACAGATACTGTGTGAAGGCTGCTGTTGGGTGGACGATCGCAATCACGTCCTCATACTCGGAAAGGTCTTCGCCCAGTTTGACGACTCGTTGTTCGACTTCGTATCCCATTGCTTCGAGACCATTCACGAGTGAGTAGTGCGAAGGAACGATCTGCAAGCGAAGAAAAGCCGAGTGTGCATTTCGGTTGCATTGAGCTTTGTTCATTCCGGTGACGAGGATTTTCGGTTTTGCAGTCATAGGTATCTCCATAGAGGTTTTGTTCTTAAGTTCAGTGTATCACAATTTAGCCAGCTTGTACACAGTCAATGCCATGTTTTTGCCATCTAATTGTCTCGATGGCATTCGCAAACACTTCGTGTTCGTTCATCTCGAAAAGGAGTTTCTCACGAAGTGGATGCTCGAAGTCTTCGACATCGGTACAGTGATTGCGGAAAATGTATTGTCCGAATCTCACATTATTGTCGGCAGATTTCCACGCACGGAAAACTTCAACGAGTTCGGAATAGGTCTCAATCTTTAGCATCAGGTAGATCCAGGTCAAAGTATTCAAGTTCTTTCAGGGTGATGAACTGTGTATTTTGCCTCTTCTCACGGCGAGAAATATGATGATGACCACCAATCCAATAGTCGGGTTGATGAATTTCGAAAAGCTCCTGAAGTATCTCGCGAGTGTTTGTGATTTCATGACCGAATTGATCTTCGACATACGATTGTGGAAAGTCGTGTGAGATGACCACTCGAGGCTTCGCAATTTCGTAACGGGTAAGTATGCTGAGAAACTTGTCTTCAGTGACTTCCTCATCAGGCCACCAATTTATGCCTGGTATAAGAACCTTTCCAGGATTGTCAGGCGTTTTCGCACCGCCGAAGTAGAAGATTGAGCGTTTCCTGTCGTAGTAGCCGTCTGAGATGTAGTTTCCCATTCCTTCAGCAATTTGTGGGTGGTCATGATTGCCTCTAATAAACAAATGACTGGGATTCTTGTTTACCCATTGAACGATTTCCACCATTTCATGCGGTCTGAAAAAACCGAATCCAAAGTCGCCAACCTGAATAGAGTTCTCAACGACTTCTGCAATTTCAAAGTATTCCTGAAACTTAGCGTGGACATCGCCAATAATTCGGACTTTGGTCATATTGATCTCCTATTTCTTAATTCATGATATCACATTTCGTGCATGATGTACATAGTAAAGTGACTGTTGCCTCGTTAAACCTGGAGCTCGCTGAGTCTTACGATCGTATTGACAATATAATATACATCAAACGACAAAGAGGAACTCAGCGATTCACTGAGTTCCCCTGGTTAGATCAAGGTTGTCAATCTTGTCTTACATATTTCAGAACAAACTTTCGAAGAATTATATCATAGTGGAGGCTATAAGTACATAACCTTTATCAAACTTTTTGACATTTCAAAGAAAGATTTGGTCTTCTTCATTCCACGTTTTCCAACTACTTCTTTGTGCCTGGAGCAGAGGAGGTCAAGTGTTCCTCCGTCTCTTCGAGATACTCAAAGCTTCCATCAGTTGCTTCAAAGTTTCCCTTCAAAATCATCGACTTGATCCATTCTTCGTTAAGAAAACGATCGAAACAATCGATGATTTGACCATGAAGATGTGCAAAGGGTGAACAGAAGATGATTCGATTCTGGTGGTATCTCGCAAAGAACCGAACATCTGCAATCTCGAATGAGACAAAGTCGACATTGCGGTTCAAATAGCCTTCAAGCTGAGAATTCGTGCGATAATAGGAATGGAGAGGTACTCCAGAGATGTCGAGTGCAGTTCCGTCATCAGCAATGGTGACGTTTTTGTTGTAATGTCTCATTTTTGGACCTTTTTAATTACGTTGAGCACCTTCTTAGAGAATGCGTATTGATCTTCGAGTCGTAGGGATTGGCGAAGAATTCGGTAAGCTCTCTTCGAAAGCAGCCCTTTCTCCTTCCGCAGTTCGCTGAGATCGACTTCTTCGACCTCACTGTGATACTTCATGGCAGACAGAATCGAAAGTTCACCAGAGATAACGCCATTCACAATTCCGGTTTTGCCGTTCTTTTCGACGAGATTTGGCATCGCTCGAAAAGAATCACGAAGGAACATAAAGTTTTCCTCATGATCTGATTGTACGAACGATTGGTAGATGTCATGCAATTTGTCGACGACACTCGTTGAAACCTCGCTGTCGTAAATGTGAGGCATGTTCGAAGTCTTCGCGATGTTGTTGATGAAGAAGAACGCAAAGTAATACTCGTCGTTCATCTTCCTTACGATCTGCTTCAGGTTACGCTGTGCAAATCCTCTCTGTGCAGTCGACATCTTCGGATACTTGAACCTAGGAACGAGTTCCTGGTCGAGAGGAAGATCATGGTCTGCCACGAAGATCATTCGATATCCGTGAGCAGACCGAAAGAGATCATTCTTATCAGCCATCGTCGTTCACGCGGATCGCCAAACCATTGTTGGTGGTCCATAGTGTGTGATAGCCGTATTTCGCGAGATGCTCCTTGACAGCACGTGCACTCTTCGTCACTCGATTGCCTTCGAAGTAGATGATAGAAGGACGAATCTTGTTCCAGTCGGTTGCAATGATTGCGTCGGCGTCTTCACCTTCGATATCAATCTGGATGATATCGGGTTGAGTCCCAGACGCGTTCACGAGAGACTCAATGGTCTGAGTCTTGAAGTTGAACTTCTCGATTGCGTCTTCGGCCTGGTCTTCTGGGTTCTGACGTGCTTGATGGAACCAGTTTCGCAACTTCCCATAATGGATTGTTGAGACGCCGAGTGGTGCACGATATTCAGGCCAATCAGGTTTCGAGTATGTCCGTGCAACCTTCGACCAATATTCCTCCTTGATGCAAAAGATTTCGACATCTTCACCATCTGTCGACGAAACGATTGAAGGGATGATCTCGAAATCTTCATAGTCGATTTCAGCCATGTGATTGCGGATGATAGGATGAAGTGACGAGATTGGCTCGACGAGAATCAAGCTTGAGCGGTCTCGAAGTTGAGGAAGAATGCCGTAAAGCGGATCGTTGTATTTCGCATCATTTGCGCCGATGACCATCAAATCCAAATACGATTTCGAAGTCAAAAGAGTCATTATGGCTGCGTAGTATGGTGTCGTTCTCATGATATGTCCAGTTCTATGTGAGTGGATTTCGATTGCTTGAGCAAGTTGTTCTTTCTGGCTTCAGCAGAAACCCGTTCGATGAATGTTTGGGAGAACTTCACCGTTTTGTGAATTTCCTCGTAATCTACATCGTGTTGCTCGCAGTAGTCCACAGCAGCATCAAAGAGTGAGTCGAACTCATTATCCGAGAAGTGCTGTAAGATTTTCTGCTCGAAGTCAGATACGGTTTTTGGTGATGCACCCATTACGAGGGATCAGGAATGAGATTGAAGTTGCGCTCATAGAAGTGCATGTTCTGCACTTGCCAGTGAAGTGTACCGATCTCTAGATCGAAGTCAAAAAGTGTGTGTGCATTCAAATCACAGACAAGCATGCTCATGACATGTATCTGCCATGCACGATCATTTCGATATCCAGCCCAGGCATCGTTCGAACGCATTTGAACTACAGCATGAAGCTTACCATCACGAATCTGGTAGGAAACAGCATTGGTGCAGATAAAGTCAGACATACCGTTGTGAGCATACTCGACCCAAATAGATGGACGGTTGTAGATCATGACGGCTCGACGTGAACTCGGATTTTTCGCAAGTTCCTCTAAAACTTTGGCGTATTGATGATGGTATAACGGCGAAAAGATCAGCAATCCGTAATTGGAGTTGATGAGACCGTCACTGGATGAGATGTCTTGCCAGATTTTTGGAACGATGTCGTAATATCTACCGATATCGTTAACAGAACGACTCATCGATTCGTACCAATCGATTTCGGCATCGATGTATTTCGTGTTAAGATCACCGAATATGGTTGCTTCATCAGCTTCAAACGATGCTCCGAGGATTTCGATTACGTTCGTTCCACCGAGATTGACGATGTCACCAGCAGCTTTCTTCTCGATGAATAGGTTACGGATATCTTGTACGTTCATTGGACGCTCTCCTCTTCTTCTGACAATTTGCGATTGAAGACATCAGCCTGTAGGTCTTGGCCGTCGATCTCTCTGTTGATGAACGCAGCCATGAAGCTTGCGTAGTTGACCATATCCATCAGGGTGTCTTCGACGGATTCGAAAACTGGAGCGTTATTGTTCGATTCCCATGTTTCGATCAGTGACTGAAGCCGAAGCTTCTTCGCATGGATGATCTCTTCGATCGTCTTGATGCCTGACGGATAATAGTCAGCTTGCTTGACGCGAGAGTTTGGATTTTGGTAATCCTGACCCTTGAGTCGTTGAAGTTCGATGCATTTCTGCAGGAACATAACCGAGTAGCGCTCTTTCGATACGCCGATGGCTTCGAGTCGGTTGGTTGTAGACATTCACATTTCTCCTTTGTCAAACCGCATTTTCAAGAATTCTGGGTGGCGAAGACGACCGGCTGGAGTGTACTCCATGAATTCCGCTTCGCATTCTTCACCGATCAACTGATCACGAATTTCCCAGAGATATTCGCGTTGCCTATCGGAAAAGCCTCCGCCAATTTTCGTTGTGGTGCCTTTCTGGGTCTTAACTATCAACGCACCAAGCTTGCCTTTGAGGCGACCTCGTCCTTCATGAAATCCGGTGACTTCGAAAGAGTCTTCAACAAGAGGCTTGACCTTCATCCAGTCGAGTGTGCGCTTGAATGAGTACTTGCCCTTCTTCTTCTTGAGGATTGCACCTTCATGACCGGCTTTGCGATACCGATTGTAGGCAGCTTCAGCTTCTTCGAGAGAGTTCACAATCTCATGTTCGGCGAGTGGAGTCACTAAGATCATTGATTTCAGAGCTGCATATCGTTCTTCGTATTCGCGAGTGCTTTTGCGAGACTTGAATTCTTCCATTGTGATTGCATCGAAGAGTTTCAGGCTAGAAAGGACTGCGTCTGAAGTGCTGCGATGGATAACACCAACTGAAAGGTTGAAGTCACCACCATCAGTGATTGCTTCACCATCGAAGACCATGTTGGGATACGCAGAAAGTTCATTGAGAATTTCCGGATCGATATTGTAGAGAGGCTTGCCGTTTCTCGAAAGAGTTTCAGTGGCTCCATGTGCATCTACAAGAACGACACAGCGAACTCCATCGAATTTCGGCTGAGCGTAACAAGGGAATTCAGTTTTGGATTTCGTGTAGGACCCAGCCAATTGAAGGCTAAAGGTCTTGTACGCGTCTTTGTAGACGGTACGGAACGATTTACCACCAATTCCGAGTTGGTATGACTGAAATCGCCCAAGAATCGAGTTGGTCACATTCAGCTGCAAGTCGGAGAAATCTTCGCAGTTATTGCGAAGCCATTTGAAGTCGGACTCTCCCAAGGCCGTGAGGATTTGTTCATCGGTGATGGCAGATTCGACATTTGGAAGGGTTGGGCGAAGTTTTGAGACTCCGAAGTTGTGGAATGGATCAAATGACCAGGTGATGACTTGCACGGTGTGTGCATCAATCTCACGAAGAGCTTCAATTTTTGCATTGGTTCCTTTTGTGGAACCAAGCATTGATAGATCGCGATGGATAAGTTCGAATGGATTCATCATATTGTCCTTTGTTTATAGTTCCACTATATCATACATAGCACGCATTGTAAACAAGAAAATTGTCAACGCTATTCGTGAAGGATGACACCTGACTTGAGTGTGACGCGAATTCGATACTTGACGTACGGACCAACTGGTGGATTTTTTGGAAATCACAGGACCAGTGTAGCGCATAATACGACCTTGAATTCGAATTCCGTCATTTCTCGAATATGCTGAAACTGTGGTTGTTCCTAACATATTCAGTCTCTTTCTAGTTCTCGCTTTACCGAGAAGGTAATCAGCTTTGGCCATAATTTCTGTTCCTAAAGTGTAGTCCAAGTCTACTCAGAAGATTGCTTCTTGAGGATAAGTTTCAAAATTTGATCGACAGTCTGGACACTTTCGACCTCGTGATCGTCGATTTCAAGTTCGAAATCTTCCTCGATGAGTATATGGATTTCGACACAATCCAAACTGTCAGCTCCCAAATCAGTGTGGATGTCTGAATTGGGGTGAACGAGATCGATATCAACCATGAGATGGCTTGCGAGAATACTTTTGATACGGGTAAGAAGACTGTCGTTTTCGACTTCCTTCACTGGTTTATCATCAGTGATTGTCATCGGGATGATCGACGATTCACGATCTCCGAAAATATATAGGTTTGGGTTCTTCCAGCGAGCTTCGAATTCCTCGTTCGGAATGTAGAAGATGCGATCAATCCCAGCTTTGAATAGCTTGGAGATGCATCCTCCACATGGGAAACCAGTTACGTAGGCATCACATCCTTCGACACGAGTACCGAATTGAGCAGCATTCAGGAGTGCATTCTCTTCAGCGTGGATTGAAAAGACAAGACGATCGTCGCGTTGTAGATTTTCAACTGCGTCATCATCGATACCTGGACAATTTCCATTCCATCCAGTAGAGATGATGTGGTGTGACTTGGAGGCAATAACACATCCAACATGAGCACCGTTATGTTTCGAATTTTGCGATGCAAGAGATGCAACACACATTGGGTAGGTTGTGATGCTCTTCATCAAACTTCCTCCATCCTTTCGGCCGCATTGATCGAATTCGTCACATCCTCGATGTGTTTATTCGCATCGTTGATCGCATTCTGAGCTTCCAAACCTGCAATTCCACAGCGAACGTCAGAGTGAATGAACGCCTGTGTGAGTGCATTGCGCAATTTCACAATGAGATCAAACTGTTCTTTCGATTGGACTTTTTTATTCATGTCTACGTTTCCTTTGTTTAAGGTTTCATAATTCAATCATAACACAAAGCAAATGCGATGTACACACAAAAATGGCGAGCACGAGGCTCGCCATTTCTTTTATAAATGTTGCTTTAGACGATTACAGCATGACAATCTCCCCTTATTCTAAAAGCGTTTGAAAGACGATTTCAAAAGTTTCGATAGTTAAGATATATCACACTCTGTACGTCTTGTACACACAAAAATGGCGAGCACGAGGCTCGCCATCATTTTGATCAGTGTTTCTGTTCGACTTAGAACAGGATACCAGTCACGCGGAACAAGCGGTAGAACTTGTTGGTCCGTGCTACGACTGCGCCGTTCGTGTCTGCCAGAGGGTTGACAACGAAACCGGCCCGTGTCTTGAAGAACATGACTGGCTGACCCGATGTTGGGGACACAGTTTCAACGCTCCAGACTGGGACGTATGGGCAGTAGAATGCACCAGCTGCATATTCGGCATCGCCTTTCCAACCAACCATGCAGAAACCTGCGTTGGGGGAAGAGACTTGCGCACGGTCGTCACGGTAGATGCGCACTTTGCCCATCAGCATGCCGACTGCAGTCGTGGTGTCAGTGATGACCTCAGATGCGCCGGAGAACTGGTTGTTCGCAGGGCTGAGTTCACTGATGAAGCCGGAGTTGGCGAGCAGGTTGTAGGTCTTCGTGTCAACCACGGCAAAGTTACCATGACCGGTACGAGTGTCAAACATGATCTGCGAACATTCATGCAGAATGCGCATTGCCAAGATACGACCTTTCTCACCAATCCACTGACCGTCGGTGTCAGCGTTCAAATCGTATACGCCAGGAGTGGTTGTGTCGGAGCAACCCAGAACTGCCGAGATGTACAACTTGCGAAGCGTTTCGTAGTTGATTTCGGAAGTCAGCTGTTCGGACATCATCGAGCCGAACATGGATTTGCCGTCGACACCGTGTTGTGCTGCAAGGTCCTGAATCATTTCCATCGAGAAGTTCGACATCAATGCGCGGGTCTTGGCTTGCACAGGGACGGAGTCCACAGTCATGGCGACCTGAGCGGTCACGTCGTCTTCGCCTTCGCCACTGGACATGAACCCACCAGTCGTAAAGCCGGAACCGATACCAGTACCAGCGTCGGCAGTTGGATCAGAGGCGCGGTCAGTGGCAACAACAGCAGCTTCGCGAGCGCCGGCAGAATCGAGACCAGTGAAGTCAGCTTGTGTGTTGTTGAGCGCAATTTCAGCGCCAGATTGGTTATTGAACCGTGGACGCCATGCGAAAGCAAGACCGGTTGGACCAGTAAGTGGTTGAGTACCAACAAGCTGGTTACCCAGAATCTGTGGACCCATCCGGCGAACCAGAGAGATTACCACCTGGTCATAGCCAGAAACGCCGCCAGCAGTGTTTGTCGGTGCAGCTTCTTGGAAGACGCTCTTCTGAGAGGCCAGGAAGTTGCGTGTGTTTTCCAGCATACGGGCGATGCCCATCTGCTTGGTTTTGTCCTTGACAGGCTCCATCGTGTCGTCCTGTGCTTCAAGCACTTTCTTCCACTTTTGGGCAAGGAAATGGTCGTTTTCACCATAAAATTCCATCGTGTTTTCTCCTAAGGGTGTTGGATCATTTGTTGCATGATCATTCGTATATTTTACTCGTGCTGGCATTCGATTTTAGATCAGGACTTCAACATCCTTGTGACGATCTTGTTGCCCTTTTCACGAAAGGCTTTCACGAACTCGGGTGACGAAATCCCAGAGCAGGACTCTGCAATATGTACTTCAGTTCGATATCCTTGCGTGATCGTGTGACGGACAGAACCCATTGCGATTCCATTTTTGGTCGTAAGAATGTTCTCGATCACTATGGATTCGCCATCATTATCCACCGAGGTGCTCACTGCAAACCCGGAAGACTCGAGGAAGGTCTTCGAAAATGATTCGATGACCTTCGAAATTGATTCGACTTCAGAGTCAGTGAGCGTCAAGGATGTGACAGACTCCGTGAAGAGATTGTCACACCCTCTTTCGCTCAAATCCTCGAGGATTTGGCTGATCCGCATATCAGCTTTCCATTGCTTCATCGATTGCACTGAAGAGGTCACCCTTGACTTCGCTCTTGAGACTGAAATTAGTGTCAGCGTTCTCGACAATGCGCTTCATGTAGTTGTCGTTTTCGGAGTCTTTCTCGGTGAAGAACTTGGTCTTCAACATGGTGGCCTTGCCTTTGAAGTCTTCAAACGAGCTGAAGTCGACCTCGTTGACAGATTCGACGAAGCGTTCCTTTACAGAGTCCGTCATGTCGTCAGAAGCATTCTCAACGAAGCGTTCAATCTTCAGCAGAAGAGCTTCTTTGCGAACGGTATCCAACTTGGTAGAAAGCTCTTCGACGAAATCGGTCTTGTCCTTCAGATCAGACTGCAGTTCCTGAATTTTGGAGCTGTTTTCGGCCTTCATCTCGAAGTCGGTGTCTGAGAACAGAGTCTGAGTTTCCTCAAAGAGAGTCTCCAGTTTGGCAAGACGTGCCTTATCGACGATGACATCACCATGAGATTCGAAGAAGTCGTTTGTTGCACGTTCGACGTATGCAGAAACACGACGGTCAATTTCTTTCTCCTGGGCTTTCGCATTGGCTTCGTACTTTCGCTCCATTTTCGATAGAGCCTTTTCAGAAACGGCAACAGCGACTCGTGCGATCTCGGTCTTCAGAACAGCGACAAAGGCGGCAGAGCGTTCTTCATCAAGGTCGAGAGATTCGATGACCTTCTTGACGACAGCGTTGTCGACCACGGAGATTGGAGCAGACTCACCAAGAATTGGAGCTTCATCGTCTTCATCGCCTAACTCGTCATCTTCATCGCCCATTTCGTCGTCCTCATCACCCATTTCATCGATGAGTGGATCATCAAGACCGTCGATGGACTCTTTCTTCTTCTTCTCTTCGTAGTCCTTGTCGTCCTTGTCGTCCTTGTCGTCGTCCTTGTCGTCGTCCTTGTCGTCGTCCTTGTCGTCGTCCTTGTCGTCGTCCTTGTCGTCGTCCTTGTCGGACTCTTTCTTCTTCGCTTCCATCTTGGCGAAGATCGAACGAATCTTGTACGATTCGCCTTTTGTCAGCGTGGGAGCGTCATCAACGGATTCGTTAAGCAGTGCGAATCCCTTGTCGGCGTTCTCAGCAAAAGCGGTCGTGATCTCATTCAGTTTGCTTGGGTTTTTGCTTGCAAGGTCCTGCAAAGCTTTCAGAATTCTATCCATGGAATGGCCTCTCTTTCTAGAATTTTGTGATGTTGCGGATCAGTTTCCTGAACTCGCTTGTTGAAAGTTGGTCCACTTTGCGCAGTTTGCTTGCAGTAGACTTTGTGATGATTCCTTCCTCAACGAAGAACTCAGTGTTCTCAGCGAATGCACGAACCATCGCATCAGGAGCAGATGGATTCGAGACGATGTCCACGGCGGTCATGATGTACATTTCCATATACTCGATTCCGTCTTTATGGACTTTCGACTTTCCTCCGCCTCTTGTTGAGACTCCCAAATTCACACCGGATGTGGCAAGACCTTTTGCAGTATTGCCCATAGGGGTATCAGTAATCTTCGCTTTACCGTAGATGTTCTTTCCGTCGAACCGCATCTCGGTGATAAGGTGCGACACGTTTTGAAGAGCGACGGTCAATCCTTCTGGGTGGTCCAGTTCGCCGAGGGCAATGCCTCGTTTGATGCGTGTTTCGATATAAGCTTCGGCGGCAGGGAACAGAACATCCTCAGGATAGTTCCGTCCGTTTCCATTCACCAGATCGGCTTGGGCGAAGATACCTTCGATGTAGAAGGCGCTCACACCTGAATCATTCTTATTCTCAAAGAACTCCAGGTTCGAGTGTCCCACGTCTTCTGAGAAGAGATTCAGAGCGACTTTAGTCATGTGATTATCCTTTTGGGTTTTTCTTTGTTATTTTACCCATTTCGTGCATTTGGTTGTCCCGCTTCGTTTCGATACCTTTGCTCAACTTTTCGTCGAACATCTGCTTGAATTTCTGGTAGTCACCAGCCTTGATGGTCTTGAAGGTTTCGGTCATTCGTCAAATCTCCTTGAGATGTAAAATGATACAGGGGGGTACGGAATAGGATTCGGAAACATCCTTTGCAACCATGTACATCGAGGAATTTCATAGACCTGGTAGGTCGTATTACCCGAATCGATTGATCGACCGATGTCGACCGAAACTTCATAACTGTGAGCTCCAAGGTCTTCTGACGGCAGCTTTGCAAGAATAGGAGTCGACACCAGTTGGTGGACAATGTCTGCAGAATCGATGATCTCTCGCTTAAAGCTGACGCTACAAGATTTGACAACATCCCCAGACCATCGGTAGACGAGCTTGTCCGCCTCGATATATGGTGTGTAAAGCACGTCGTTCCGGACGTTTTCTGCGGTACCTTCATTGTAGGTCATGAACGGATAAATGACGAAAACACTAACCCAGATGGCAGCGGCCAACGCTGTAATATATGATGTGATCTTCATCAAACTTTTCCTGATCCGGCTGCGTTGAATATACCCTGTATGAGATTCGCGGCAGCATCTTTGAAAACGGCATAGAGTGCGATGATGGCGAGGAGAACTTGAGCAACCTTACCGAATGTCCCCACCTTCTTCGCAGCTCTTTTCCAAAAGATGTTACCTTCTGCCATCTCGAGAAGCGCTTTGCGTTTCTCTGCAGGGATATCACCCCAAGATTCTGGCAGTCCTGAATTGTTTTCTGCCATTTAGAAGCTCCAATCGCCTTGTGTGTTTTCGAGTGTTTCCACTGCTTTTGCAAGCTTGTCGATTCGGGTTTTGACTTCCCGGAATGATAATGAGAATGATTTTGGACCACTCTGTCCGTACGTCATGTCGAGCTTGTTGAACATTTCGTTCATGTCCGGATTCGAGAAGACCTTACGGCCCAATTCTTCGAGACTCTTCACCGCAGCTTTCGGCGTCTTGAAATTCAGAGAAAGGCTCACACCGGTCTCAACTTTGAATTCGTTGAAGACTTTTGGTGCTTCGGTTGGTTTAAGATCGGCAATCTTCATCAGTAGTTTTCCTCTTCCAGGTTTTTATAGCGCGGATCTTTTTTCTCTTCCGCGATCTGTTTGTCGATGCGCTCAATATCTTCTTCCGATTGGTAGAGGACCTCTTTGCGCACCGTGTTATGGCTGATATATTTGCCGACATATGGTTCAGCCTCACTTGCTGCGTTCAGACGCATACTCATCAACTCAAGGTCCTTCAGTTCGGTATAGAAGTTGTCTCGATTATAGGTGTAGCGAATCTTGCGGCGAATTTCTCGAAACTCAGAAATCGTCATCACCTTCTTGGCGACAACGTGTGTTTCGAGAAGATCGACAAAGAGCTTTGAGAATTTCGAACGTACTCTTGAGATAAAGCGATGGAACTTCAATTCGTCCCGTGTGATCTGAGACTCTTGCGAGAAAAGGCTGGTCGAATCAGTGAATCTGCTCACTGGTACGTCGAGCGCCATATAGAGCTTATTGCGGAACATTTCGACATCATCGAGATTTCCAAGATCAGGTCCTTGGCTGAGGTTCTCTACTTCAGTCGACTTCTGATCACCTGTTCTGCCGAAGAAAAGGTCTTCGCCCATCGCCATCACTCGGTTTCGTGAAGTGAGCTGACCACGAACGGTGTCGAATCCGACTTCACGCTTCATTTTGCGAGCTACCTGGTCGATTTTCTGTTGAGATTTGGCAGGCGAAAGGTTGCCCGTCGAAACGTAGATGGCTCGGACGTCGTGTGAACGAGAAAGCCTGTGCACAATGAGTGAGCTCTCAACCAGATCGAGCTGGTTGGCTACGCGAATGGATTTGTGGAGAAAGCCGTATGTGATATTGCTGTTCTTGTCGATCAATCCTGAGGTGATCGAACTGACCTTTTCCAAAGGCATCTTGAATGCCACATTTGAACTGATCGTTCCATCGTAGACGGATTTGGTGACGTTCAGCATGTTCGAAGAAGAACGAACTTCGCTCGATCTTAGATAGACCCAAAACTCTTCAACAACATTATACTCCGAGTCCTGCTCTTCAACGATCCGAACTTTGCGCAATTTGCGAGGATCAAGCTGAGTGAGAGACGAGATACCGTTTTTCGGGTTTTTCGAGAAGTTCTTCACGTAGCATATGCGAGAATCGACATACCAATCGCGGAATATGTCGTATCCTTTAGACTCAAAGTCCAGCAGATCGATGATCTCTTCGTGGCATTCAACTAACTTATCCGCGATACCCTTCGTGATGAGTTTGTCCTCAACAAGGTGGTCCGTCAGAAGATCAACCGTATTCTTGTCCTCTTCAAAAACAAGGACTGCGTTGATGATGTCTGCGATTGCCCAGTCCACTTCAGGGAAGAGGGAAATTCGACGGTAGCTGTCGATGAGCTCTGCTTCGGTCGTGTCGACAAAGTTTGTTGGATCAACGTAGTATTGCCCAGCACCTCTGGAAACAGAATCATAAGAGCCATCCTTTTCGAGCTCGATCGTGCCGGGCTGACGTTCTTTTTCGTCAGCTTTCGCAAAGACCTTCGTGAAAGGCATGTCGTAGCCCATAATTTTCATGTGTGTTCACCAATTCGTTTGTTTCTATCTATTTTAGACGGATTCGGTATTCTTTTTAGACGTATGGATTTTCCTTCCACACTCTCCGAGGAGAGGAGCCAACAAACTTGGCAACTGGAAGAAAAATCGAGTGATGCCACTCTTCCGGTTGCACTCTCACGACCTTACCCATTGCTCGGTTGGGGATGTAGGACTTGATGGCAAATCGCAGTGGCTTGAGCTTTGAGATTGCCTGCACCTTCTGGTAGTTGATGGGCAGGCGATTGTCGTGCCTTACCACTTTCGATCTGACATTTCCGATGAGGAACGACATCACTTTCGCTCTCACAACAGGTGGCAAATAGTGAACGTTCAGTCCAAGAAGGTTCTCATGACTGTCGATGTCAAGAAAAATGATCAGTGGTGCAGCGTCGAAATATGGCAGACTACCTTCATCGAAAAGCTTCGACTGATACCGAAACGTCATCATCGATCCTGGAATCATCTTCGAAACTGCCTGACGACCTTTGAACATGACAGCATGCTGAGCGATTGTCGGAGCGGTCGCCTTCACCTTGTTGTAGTACCACTCTGTTGCCTCTCGAGTCTTCTTCTTGACGTTACCAGCATTCCGAACTTTCGCAAGCTCCTTCGAAACTTTCTCGAAGAACTGTTTGTCATCAGTACTGAACTGTTCTGTTTCGGTCATCGGCTGACTCCGTCAAGGTAGAGGAACAATTCGTCTCTGTCTCGAGAGACAGGCTCCATAGGTCGTGTGACAACGTTCGTACTATTGTTGGTGATCGTTGCAGAGTTGATATTAGGCGTCGAAGAAGGAATTGCAGACAGACGTTTGATCGACTCGTTTTTCAAAGTCGTCTCCATCAGATTCATCGTTGGGACCAAACCTGCGCTTCCGCCAGTTGCTTGGTCCAAGAATGCTTGTGTCGGATCCGTTTCCGTTCCAAACATAGCAGCTGCCAATCGAGGAGATTTCGACGCAACCGCATCTTGGAAGTCCTGAACGATGTTTTCTACCATTCCGACGAGTGCGTCATAGATGAGATCGGGAATCGCCTTGATCTTGTCCATGATAACCGAGAAGTCAATTTCTGGAAATTCGATATCCTTCACCCAATCAACAAATCGATCAATGTATCCGATGAATTTGTCCTTCAAACTGGAGACGAATTCAAAGGCCCTAGTGTTGTAATCTTCTACGGTCAGACCAAGAACAGGGTCACCAGAACCAGTGATCAATTGCCAAGCACGATCGATGAGGCGAACTGGAAGTTGAACAATGTACAATGAGACGTCGTCAATTGCCTCCATGATGGTTCGCTGTTCTTGGTCGTATTCAGCCTGAAGAAGGCGATTCTGTCTCAGCAACTCTTCACGATTTTCGTTCGTCCGTTCGATTTGACGTGTGACATCTTCAAGGCGACTGCGAATTAGATCGATTTCACGCTGATCACCATTCACCTGTGCAGTCTCTAGCTCCACAAGAAGCTCGATTCGCTTTGCGTTCAGTTCATCAAGTCTTTCAACCATGTTGTCAGCACCACGCTGGGTTTCTTCAATTCGACCAAGGATTCGCGCTTCGTCTTTGTCGAAAAAGAGTTCGATCGTGCTATTGAAGTGATCGATGATTCTGTCGAAACCCATACTGAGTCGATCGAAACCTACAAGGTTCGTGATGACGGTCATAATACCACCTACCACAGCACCGACGATGAGACCAGCGAACGTACCGAAGACTGGAACGACCGAACCAATAACAGCACCAGCTGCAGCGTATGTGCCGACCGTGCCTGCAGATGAAAGGATGGATCCGTCGACACCTGTGAAAACTGCGAGGATTGCAGACGAAAGACCGTCTTCGCTACCGAGCAATTTGCCGATTTCAGCACCAATGTCAAAGTTAATCTTGCCACCAAGAATGCCTGCACCAACTGCTGCTATTGTGCCAGTTGAGACAAGAGCTGCAAGAGCCACAGGAATGTAGCTTGCAACCGAACTTGCGATCGCAGCTCCAAGACCAAGAGGAAGCAGATCGTGAAAACCCAGACGTGGAATTTCTTCTTCAAGTGGATTCGGAAGATCAGGTCCTTCACTCTCAGTGCGATTCACGTCTTGATCGTGGAATCGGCGACGCTTGACTTCACCGCCTAAAAGTTCGACAAGGTTTCCGATGTTTTCATCGATTGATTCGAGAAAGCCATCCCTGTCACGATAGAATCTGTCGAGAACATCCTTTGCCTCACCTGCTTGATCAGGGTTACGATTCCTTTCGGATTCGATTCGTGATTCCTTTTCAGACTCTGTAATCCTGCGAGTGATTCGATCAGTTGTAGATTCGAGAGTTCGAGTGATTCCACGAGTGACCTCACCAAATGTAGAGTCGACCTTTCTTGAAGCGATCGAGGATAATGCTCTAATCATTGCTTCTGGGTCCATGATTGGAAGTGCCATGTTCAGCTCCTACCGATTCGGATTTTTGAATTGCCTATTTGAAGTATATTGTTCCGACGAGGCTTGATATTTTTGGACTTCGGACGAGCGAAGAATCGGATCGTCTTTGTGACGTCATTGAATCGCTGGACTCGAAGATTGCTGATAGAAACCAGACCGGTGTCTAAATCGATTGTGCCAACCTTCTCGTCGATCTTCGCAACATTCCCATCGTCATCAACAGTTGTCAGAATAATGTCCGAACCATCTACCTGAACTTTCACTCTCCTGAGTGATGGGAAGATCGTGAACTCGTTCGACTCGAAGGTTTCGATCGAATTGTGAAAGTCGATTTCAAAGTTGTTGTTCTGCTGAAGAGTAGGCGAGAAGTCCTTGCTCAACATCACACTCACGAGGTTGCTCGAAACGGTTTCCGAAATACTGTCGACTCCCGCGCTGAACTGACTCAGGCGAAACTCATTGTTGAAGTCAGACAGGTTAGTCATGCCGAAGGTTTGGATATACCGACGAATCTCATCAACGAGTGTTGAGTTGCGGAAGTCATTCTGGTTGGTGACGAACACTTCAACATCAACGTCAACACGAGTCACCTCTGCATCAACGAGTACGGGAGTGATCGCGAAGATGCCGAAATCATTCCGGACCGAATCTGAAATCTCTTCCTTCTGAGACTCTGTCAAGATCGAGGACTCTGTCGAGTTCAGAGAGATGTAGATGCGACCGGGTTGTTCAAAGCGATCAGAACCAGATTCAGAACCAGACCAAACCGACGTCGATCGAATGTACGGGAATCGATTGCGGATCATCACGTCATAGTCGCGAAGTGTCACTGCTCTGTTCTGCACAGTCAAGAAACGAGATATGTTGCGCCGCAGAGAATCGTCAGATTCGTTGTCTGTTCCACCTGCAGCCTTGCTTTTAGTGAGCACACTCACATCAGCTGCGTTTGAACGAAGCAGTGAGCTGTTGTCAGGCGTCAGAACGAACTCGAACGAGGTAAAGCCATTGCCTGTACTTCCTTTTGTGAGGAACACAACGACCTTAATGATCGCTCCATTCTTGGGTTTGCGACCGATGACGCCATCGCCGAATTCGATCTGGTATTTGCCATCGCCGAACTCACTCAAGAAGAAGACAGGGTCATCAGCACCAGTGCGAATTCGGTCGAATGACCCACTCCATTGTGAATACGTGTTGGTGTCAAGCTCTTCCTGTACATACACTTCGAGAAGAGATACGTCAACACCATCAAAATCAATCTTGATTGTCTCTTTCGAGTAGATTTGTTCGAACGACGTGTATATACCTTGACGAAGATCGACGTCTTCGAAACGGAAATCGTTGGTGACGGAACGATCAGCTGAAACTGTCTCGACAATCGAGAATGGATGGTCAATGTCACCTGCGTCGAATACAGCACCTTTCGAAATGGTGAACTGATTGAGGTCTTCGAAATCGGTGAGAGTCAACACCAAGTCGACGTTTGCTCTCGACGCATACGAGGAAAACGGAACATAGCCATAATTTCGAGCATGATTCGAAAGGTTGCGACGCAGTGTTGCAGTATTCGGTTGAGACTCTGCGAAAAGTGTGTTTGCAGAAATCGAGTTCTTCTCGGTAACATCTGCAAGAACGGAGATGATCGTGTCAAAGACTGAACCTTCGACATCAAAATCCGAAAGGCTCTCTTGCTCCTTAAGGAGCTGACGCAATCTTTGACGGTTCGATTCAAAGTCGTGTCCTCTAAATCTCTGTGTGCTGCTCATAGGACTCTCCTCAAAGTGCTTTCGTACGTGTAAATCTTTCGAGTTTCGATGAACTCGAACTCAACTCTGATGCTCAGATCAGCACTGGATTGCGTAACCACAATATCCTGAACTCGGATTCGTGGTTCAAATCGTAGCGTATTGCGAATTTTTGATCGAACGACATTCCGCTCGTGGGTGCCAAAGTTTTCGAACAGAAGTGACCGTAGACCAGCACAAACTCCAGGTCTTCCAATAAGAGCATCTTCGTCCTGCATCAACAGCAGATCGATATGTTGGAAAATCGATTCGCGATTCTTCTTCGTTTTCAAATCTCCACTGATGGGATTCGATTCGAAATTGCCGTCTATGTCGATGACAGACTCTTTGAACTTATTCGACATTGTCGATCACCTCTGCATCTTCTCGATCTTCTCGCTCTTTCATCGTTGATCGATCTTTCAGTGCTTCACGACCACTCATGATGAGAACGTTGGTAGTCGAACCTTTCGTACCTGATCCATTAGGTTCGGTAGTGCCTTGTGGCTTCTTCTGAGCTTTCGCTTCATTGATTCGCAGAAGTTGACCATTTGCACCTGACAGTGTGTTCAAAAGAGTCGCAATCGTTTCGAAATACCGAGGACTGCCAGTCTGTTCACCAAGCAGTTGAAGAGATTGGATTGCGTCACGCACGGTGTTAGTCGTGAACTCGAGGTTCTTCTTGACGATTTTCGTTTCTTCGTCATCGTCCTGAGAAATCACAATCGTCACTGCTGGCAGCTTCTCGACATCAACAGTCGCGGATGGAGTACCACTCTTCAGTAGTTCCATCAACTCGTTCCTTTGATCTGATTTCTCGTTCGACATTCTACACGGCCTTGTGTTTCATTAGGACAGTCATAAAGTCCTCTCCAAAAAGGTGGCCCATGATCTCTTCGATCAACATCTCACGATCACGTTTTTGCGAATCGACGGCTTCGTTGTCGACGCCGATTTTGCGAGCATACCCAGCGAGAGCCTTAGTGTCCCAATCTTTGATCCTGTTGTACTCTGTGACCTCTTTAGACTCATAAGCTTCCATTACTTCGGCAATGGCTTCGTTCAAAAGTTTCAGTGTGTTCATGTTCTATTTCCTAATTTGGCTTTCCATTATATGTTACTAAGTTCGTGGATGCCTTGTCCATCCAGTTCGAGAGTTCGACTTCAGTTGGGAAGTTGAAGCAGCCAGCACCTTCATTCATGATTGCGAATATGGCCTGTTTGTGCTTCTGTCCTGTCTGGATGTGGACAACATTCGAGAACTTGACGCTATTGTAGAGCTTCGCTTCAAATCGACCAAGGAACTCCTCAGGACTGTCAGGATCACCCATAACGATCTTAATGATCTCACCGAATTTGAAGTCGCCAATCGACAGGAATTTGTGTTCTTGTTCAGACATCGTAATACTCCTCCTCAATGTCGAACTCCTGCTCGATGTAGCGGAGCATTCGTTCTTCTGCATGGTTAGCACAATATGACTGGTTATTCGGTCCAAGTTCAAGATCATCGAAAATGTCGTAGATGTCTACAGAGTCCTTATCTTCAGAGACTCTCAGATATCGACCGACTGTTTGGATGACAGTAATCTTCGATTTGACAGGTGATGCCAGAACTCCAACGTTGAGATTGTCGATGCTCACACCTGTTGAGAGTGTCGCATATGTCGCAAAGAGCTTGACACCTTTGCCTTCGTTTGCTCGTTTCTTTGCAAACTCGCGATCTGCACCCTTGATCCCGCCATGAATGACGTAGACCTCTTCGTCAGGGTACAGCTTACGATAGAGATCGACAAGTCGTTTACCATGCTTCTTGAAGCGGAAGAGAATGAGAACGTTCTCATCCTTGTCGCGATTCTGAATGATGTCAAAAATTGCTCTATCTCGTGCCTTGATGGCAAGAAGAAACTTGATCTCATCCATATACTCAAGACGATTCTCGAAAAGATCAGGACGATCAGCGCGAATACGATCATAACCAAATCGAGAAGAGATGACCTTAAGCTTCGCACTTCTTCCTCGATCGATCAGCTCCTTTGTAGTAGTCGTCTTGATGATTGGACCGAAGAGTCCACGAAGAACGAGTTCAGCTGTCTTTGAATCACGGAGTGATCCTGAAAGACCATTTCGATGATGAGCATTCTGACACTTCTCCATGATTCCACGAATGGACGCAGATTCGGCAAGGTGGACTTCGTCAACGACGACAGAATCGAAGCACTGAAACCATTCAGGCTCCAGCTTGAAGATCGATTGCCATGTCGTGATGGTAATCTTCGCAGAGTTGTCCTTAGAACCGCGCAGTTTGTGAATGTCTTCTTCATCAATGCCGAATTCAATCAGGTCTTCGTACGTCTGATTGAGAAGCATAATTGAAGGAACGACCACAAGGATGTTGTTGTCGAATATGCGAGCATGAAGACAATATGCGACGTAGAGATAGATGATGAACGTCTTGCCAGAATTGGTAGGCGATTCGATCAAGCGTCTCTTTCCGCAGATCATCTGGATGGCAGCTTCTATCTGATATTCGTCAGGTTCGAAGGGGAAAGTTTGTTTCTCGAACCATTCCATGAAGTCAGAGCGAAGGTTTTCTGGTCCATTGAAATTGTGGATGTATACTTCTCCAAAATCCTCCGATTTGAGTTTGTCGTAGATGTCCTTAACGAGACCAGTGTAGATTTTCTTCGAACGACGATCGAACATTCGAATTTTTCCATCCCACTTGCCTTTCTTGTATCTCGGCTGGAATTGTGCTCCAGGCACATTGAATGTGAACTCATCGGAGAGAGCCATCTCAACCGCATGGTTGTTCGTGACCACTTCTATGTGGACGGGATTCGAACAGTCGAGGATTGTCTGGAATTCGGAGCTTTTCATATATATTTTACCACTCACGCCGAGTTAAAATCTACGATGAAGATTGCACTCAAAAATGCTCTACCATACTTGATATGTCCGCCATTTATAGTGAACGACGAATTCGCAGAGTATTGCAAAATTCTCGAGAGTGATGGAGAGATCGAGCATCAGATCATTCCGAGATGGTGCTTTCACGAGAGATTCGACGACGTGTCATTCGAACAGTGGAACATTGTTCTTATCTCAGCAGAAAAGGAGCAAATAGCGAGATTGCTCCTTTCCAGATGTCTGATAGCCACTCATGCGTGGCGATTCAAGATCACATGACGATTAATTCACTGATCAATTGAGACGGTATTCGTCGTATCCCAGTAGACGCGGAACACATATTGATCGATGTCGAACCAGAATTGGCGTCGGTCGCCCAATCCTCGATCAGCAAATCATCTGATGCGCCAAGACTTCGTCGAAGGTATTGTTTAGAATCTTCACGAAGTCTTGATCTTATTCGTGTATTTCTGAAGAACGGCCGTGACCTTCTTCAGGTCGGCTTTCGAAATCGTCGACTATGAGAACGTAGACATAACGGACACGATTGCCTCGAAAACGCTCTCCTTCTTTGACTCGTCAAACTTGAGGTGGGAGTACGCAGCAAATGAAGATGCTGGTGCTGATCCCCACTGAATACTGACACCAAAGGGATTCACTTTCAGGACCTTTCCTTTGGCTCCATCTTTCTGGAATTCCCCTCCGTCCGAGACCAGAATGTCCCCGACCTTTACGCTGTCTTTGCTAGGTTTCTTCATTTCTCATCTTCCTATAATTTCCTCGACAGCGATTTTCGCCTTTCGTGCTCTTCTTATCATATCTGCAGTTCCCGGACCACCCGGAAACGCAATCACCAAATCTGGCTTTTCTTCATCCAACATTTGTTGGTTTCGTATAGAACCAGCACGATTTCCGTACTTGCCCCAATCAGCAGGGTAAGGACGAACGGTTACCCAATTGGTTACTGCCCATTCATCCGCAGCTCTATCAACACATTTAGCATCGCCATGGATGATGACGAGATCAGGTCGTGGAAGCCATGAAGGGTTCGAAATATCTCCAAACGACTTTCCACCTAACTGATCGAGTGTGGAATAGACCAAATCGTGATCTACGTGAGTGTGCGAACCAGTAATGAGAACTCGAAATTCCTTCATGATGTTTCAACAACCTCGAAGTCACCAAACTCACCACCGAGTAGTGAGCCAGGAAGGTGGACAACTACTTTAATCTCTTCACCATTCATGTCGACATTTACCAACCAAATAAATCGGATTGACGGATCTGGGTTGGCACTGAGGAACTCATGGCTAATCATGTTGTCCTTAAGGAACGATGCTGCTCCTTGGGATGTGTCAGGATATGTTGCTGCAGTTATCATGATGATTTCCTTTGTTATAGATCAAATATAACAAATTCTATGCTAAATGTACAATACTATTTTGGGTCCCAAAGACGTGTGTCGATTACACGAGTCAGCACGCCGAATGAGTTGTAGTTCTGCTCGTATCCAAATGCGAGTTCTTCATCGTTTCGTGCGAGCAACACACAAACGGGAATCTTCCCAGTCTCTTGCGCGTAGATCAGCGCCTGTCCGATGCACTCGTAGTGTTTGGGTCGATACGCCCAGTCGAACTCCATGACGACGAATTCTGTTGCACAGTCGGGAAACAGTCGGGGTCCTGACAGATACGGTTCAGTCCCATGGTAGAGTTCGGCACAAATCAGGGTCGAATAGTAGGTCTCGCGTTCAGCGGCGTAGACTGGGTGACACGTCGACAGGAAGGTCAACATGACGAGTAGCTTCTTCATTTCACAGCTCCAACTGCTTGCGCAACTACGTTTAACACCTGTGTGTTGTTTATCAACTTTCGATACTGAGAAGGCAAACGTCCCAATTGGTCGTTAAGCTCGTCAGCAACTATGTCAACCAAAGTTTCTATCTCATTACGTGTCAGACCACCACCATCAGAAAGTCTGGTCTTCATAGAACGATTGACGTCCATCATGTGGTCGACAGCATCGACAAAGGCTCGAAAAAGTTCACGATTATTCATGAAGGAAAGAGCTGACTCTGATTCACTCCGGCAGATTTTCCATTCATGTCAGCAAGGTCCTTTATGTCCTTGTAGTTCTCCATCTTCGGGTTCAGGACCGCTTGGATGGCTTCGTTCAGTATCTTTGCGTAATTTGTCATTTCATATCTCCTGGGTTGATGACATCGAAAACATAGCACTTCTTTCGAAAGAAGCCCCTTTCGAGCGCTTTATTCATTCTGTGATGTCCGTCGAGTATGATGAGTTCTCCATTCCAGCGAACGAGAACAGGTCGTTTTTCGAGCTCGACCATGAAGCGGGAGCTCTTGAGCAGTGTGTCACCACCACCCATCTTAGAGAGCCAAGTTTGGCTCCCTTTCACATTTTTGAGATTGACGTATCTGACGTAGTCCCTTTCGAGTGTTTGAACAAATGACTCTCGATCTGCAGCAGCTTCTTCGATTTCGCTCATGCACTTTGAGACACAAGCGAATCCGTAAGAAATCAGGCCGTTGTCCTGATTGATGTGAGAGACAGGGAACTTCTGCTCCATATCTTCGAGCTTCTCTTCGATTTCATCGTCATCATCGTCTTTCGAACGTTTCTTCTTCCTAAACAGAGGCTTGGTTTTGCCTGCTACTCCATCAGCTGAGTTCGTTGGTGCGGAAGCTCCTTCGCCCCCTTCCAAAACCATCTTGATGAGGTGGCTGAGAAGGCTTTCTTGTGTCATTCAGTTCGTCCAATCCGTTATTCGAAGAGTCAGACGACGGTCAAATTCCGATAGCGGATGTTGAGGTCGATCAGATTATCTTCGGTGCATACAAGTCTACTGCCTACAGGCAATTGCAAATCTTCATGATATTTTACCACTTCGAGACTTTGCCCAATTTTGATGATCGGGCATTTCGCAGTCTGATTGATCACACCATAGAGAAGAATGCTTCGAACTTCGATGCATGACGCAAAATCGAAAAGATTCGGTGAATCCAAGGAAGCGTCATCCGCATTGACATACTGGTCAATGATACACGCGGTCTTCATCAGCTCGAGACGTTCGAGATCAGCTTTCTCCTTTTCGTCATCTTCCATCCAACTTGATCGCTTCTGGATGCAGACGAAGCCTGTCGAATCAAGGTCCATTGTTTCCACGAGAGCTTCAATGGCATCATGAAGATTGGTGAAACCACCTTCGTGAATGCCGTCGACTGAGACGCAGAAAATGTTTCCGTCCATGTCAGATGTTTCCAATTTCATCAGAACAACCTCGGCTGATCTTCGAGAGCGTTGATGTGTTGTGTGGACGGCGTCGACTTGGTTGGTTTGAAGAGTCTGAGATTGAGACTCTTCATGCTGTTGCGCATTTTGCGATCATTGCGAAGATAGAGAAACTCAGCAAGTTTGTCTGGAGTCGTACGAATAATGAGATCGAACGACGAGTCGTACATTGGCGATCGTATGCTCCAAACATCACTGAGAAGCTTTGACATTCCCCCAGATTGGAGATCGTAACGAGTGATAGTGATCTCCACTTCCATTCCTTCGTCATTCGTTTTCGTACCCATGATCGTGATCCTTTTGTGTTTAGCTTGTAGGTTCAGAATATCACAATCACAACTCAATGTACACAACTGATTGTGTTGGCTTTCGCGTGCGAAAGCATCGCGATGCGCAAGCGCCTCACGAAGTCTTCAAGATTTTGGGTTTGATGCTGCTCTAGTGCGAATCGATTCAACACTCCCGCCCGCAGCTGCGCTGCTCCCACCTTCTCAATACAAATCAAGTCAGACCTAGACTATACTTGAACTTGATTGATTGATTGATTGATTGGATTGGATAAAGAAGATATAAAACACTCCAAAACTAATGTACATATACAAAATGCATTCTTACAAAAGAATTTATCGTGTGTGATCCACTTGTCCTGATCATCAGCATTTCAACCAAGCTCGCTGGGTCTCATCATCGTGTTTGATTATGATACATATATTAGGATTGCACGTGTGTACCTGTGTGTACGGGTGTATACGGGTGTGATATTCTATAGTCATTTTATAGTCGTAACATACATGACAAGAAAAGTACACAAATGAGTTGTGTACATGTAACAAAGAATTTGATATAAAAAACCATAAGCAAAGGATAACTAAATGGCACGAAGAAAAAAGACACCGATCAAAGACGACGAGATCATCGCTCTCACTCAATTCCAACATGCTCGGATGAGAACGACCATGTATCTCGGTTCAACAGTTTCCGAGAAGCTTCGCTTTCCAATCATCAACGATTCGAAAGTCATCGAGTTTCGCGAATTCGAATATGTCCCAGCGATTCTCGTTTCGTTTCGTGAAGCAATCGACAATGCTCTCGACGAACTGACAAAATGCGGCGGAGGCGATCTGAAGGTTGACTACGACCACAAGTCTCTTATCTTCAAAATCTCCGACAACGGTCGCGGTATTCCAATCGAATTCTCTAAAGAGCTCGGCACCTATAAAGCGACAGCAGCACTCAGCGAAACACGCACAGGTCGAAACTTCATGGAGCGTGAAGGAACGGCCGGCATGAATGGTCTCGGCATCTCAATTGTCAACATGTGTTCGAACTGGTTCCAAACCTACATCGAACGCGACGGAAAGTCGTTCTTCCAACGATTCGATCCTGGTGAAATTGATCTCATCATCTCCGAGCCAGTCATCGGTGAAAGCAAGAGCCGCAAAACCGGCACTACAATCGAATTCCAACTCTCGAAGAACATCTTCAAAGGCACACTCCCTGAAGAAATCGTCGAATCGTTGCTCTACCAAATCTCGGTGAGCCAACCTGACATCAACGTCTACTTCAACGGTTCGAAGATTGCTCATAAGGTTGATCCCAAGATGGCTCTCTTCGGAAAGTCGGAAGATGTTCACCATCTCAAACTTGGTGACAGCGGAAAGATCAACCTCTTCATTGCTCCATCAGATACATTCGAGCACTTCTCATTGGTCAACAACATTCCGACCATCAATGGTGGATCACATATTGACGCTCTGAAGTTCAAGTTCGGCAAGTACGTTCTCGAGTATCTGAAGAAAGAGAGCCGCAAGCGCAAGCTCAATCCAAACAGTCAAGACGTTTTGAACTGCTGCTTCTTCTATATGACGATCTTCATGAACTCACCCGAATTCGATGGTCAAACAAAGTCGCGACTCCTCAATCCTGAGCTCGCAAAGCAAATCCACGACTATCTCGACCCATCCGACATGTCTCGCTACAATCTTCCGTCAAAGATCGTCGAAATGATCTACGATCGTTGCTCTGCTCGTACAGGTCGTAAGGATAAAGCTGAAATTGACAAGAAGGAAAAGGAGCTGAAGAAGAAGAAAGTTCCATCACTTTCAGATGCGACTGCGAAGGATCGCACAAAATGCACTCTCGCACTCTTCGAAGGTTTCTCAGCTTCATCATCATATCTCTCGGTTCGCAATGTCGAAACTCAAGCTTCCATGCCTCTTCGCGGTAAGATTCGCAACACGTGGGGTCTTCGTCCTAAGTCTGCTCTGAAGTCGGAAACGATCGATCAAATCTGTGCAGCCATCGGAATCGTTCCTGGCAAATCTGCCGATCCTGCGAATCTTCGCTATTCGCAAATCCAAATCTACACCGACGCAGATCATGATGGTTCGAACATCACAGGACTGATCATCGCGCTCTTCTACAACTTCTGGCCGGAGCTCTTTGATCGCGAATGGTTGGAAGAGAACAACAAGGGCAAGCCTTTCATCGTCATGTCCCTGACACCGCTCTTCGCTGTTCAGAAAGGCAAAGAACGTCGCTACTTCTACGTTGGCGAACATTTCGACATGGATGAATTGAAGAAGCAAGGATGGAAGTTCGTATCTCGTTTCAAAGGTCTTGGTGCTCTCGACAACGAAGAATGGGTCGCTCACGTCAATGACAAGAAGTCGAAAATACCTGTCTTAGACGATGGTCGCCTCGAAGCTGTCCTGAACACAAACTTTGGTGATCGATCTTCTCTTCGCAAGAAAATGCTCCAAGGAGAACTCACCGTTGAGAACGCAAATGATCACAATGACTTTTCAAATGAGGGCGACTAATGACTACTAAGACAATCACTAAGACAATCCCCAAATCGGAGACAAAAATCGATAAGCCGATCAAGCGTTGCGTCGACTGCGACTCCGATTGTTGGGATGTCGCTCCTCACTACTTATCATGTTGGCTTGGAGTGTGCAGTACAGGAAACAACATTGGCATCGCTGATGGTCTATGCCCTTTCTTGACGGATGAAGTTCCACTTCCTCCAAAAGAGTAGTTTACTTCTAGCACATATTGTGTTATGATGAATTATAAACCAAAACAAAGGAAGCATAAATGAAACTTTTTACTAAGATTGACAGTGAAGTTGAAATCTCAAAAATTCGGGATGCTGTCAAAATAACTGATGTCGCAAATGTTATTTCGACATTTTCAAAAATCACAAAGAGTTTCAGTGATGAAAGCCAAATCAAAGCTCTTCACTATGCAATGGTCATCGAAGTTGGAAAGTCAAATGAATTACTCGGAGGTCATCCAATCATCTCCGTCAACGATCTCAACGAGGCCTTGAAGTAATGGAAGAAAAAACGTTACCTCATTATGTGAATGCTATCGATCCTTCTGACGAAGAAATCGCTGTAGCATTGTATTATCCTGATCATTTTGGCAAAGGTCATGGAGCCATTCGTTTTGACGGCTTCAATATGCCCTTTCACAGTGAACACACGATTGAATTTGAGGAATACTCATGAACGACATACTCGAAAAAGTTCTCGCAGATTATGCTGCAGTCAACTCTTCTGAACACCTTTTCGAAATCTCGAAGGAATACGCTCACTACGTCGTTGAAGAACGTGCGATCCCATCGATAAAGGACGGTCTCAAATCTTCTCAGCGCATCGCATTGTGGACGATGAAGCGCTATGTTTCTGGCAACAAGATCAAAACGATTGGTCTTTCAGGCACAGCAACCGCCGTCAACCTCTACAACCACTCCGATCTCTCGGGAACGATCTCAATGATGACCGGTCCATACGTCAACAATGAGCCATTCTTCAAAGGATATGGTGCGTTCGGTACGATCGTTCGTCCTCGCTCATTCGGTGCACCACGTTACACATCCGTTGGTATGTCCGACTTCGCTAACAAGGTGATGTTCAAGGACAGCGACATCTACACCATCGTTCCATCCGAGGACGGCGACTCCGAAATCTGCGAATCGTTTCTGCCATTGCTTCCGACTGTTCTCCTGAACGGCAGCTCCGGTATGGCAATCGGTTATTCGACCGACATTCTTCCACACTCCGCAGAGGATTTGCAACGAGGTGTACTCGACATCCTGAAAGGGAAGAAGATCGCAGACATCGATCCTAAGTTCAAGAAGTATGATGTCAACATCAAGCGCATCGGCGAATCGTTGAGCTACCTATTCTCGGGCAAGGTCAAAATCCACAACACCACGACCGTCGAAATCCTTTCGATCCCACCTGGTATGACGCTTACATCACTCAAAGAACGCCTCGATGATCTAGAAGTACGTGGTCTCATCACACGATACGAAGACCAAGTGTCCGAGCGATTCAGTGTCATCGTCAAGATGCCTCGCAAAGAACTTGATAGCCGCCAAACTGAAGAAGCATTGAACATGCTCTTCAAAACTCGCTCGAAAATGACCGAACGTCTCATCGTAGTAGGTTTTGACGGGCATGTCAAAATATACAAGAACCATCACGATTTGATCTCTGAATGGTGCGATTGGAGATTTTCATTCTATGTGAAGCGCTACGAACGTCTACTTCGCCTGAACAATGATCGACTCGATTTCCTTCGTGATGTCATGAAATGCTTCGATGCAAATCTACCGAAGGAAATCACACAACACAAAACACGTCAGTCACTCACTGATCGGGTTGAAGAAATCTGTGGTCGGCAACGTCCACAGATTGTTGAGTTCGCTACGTACAAGTGGACAGAAGAGTATCGCGACAAAGTGATCGAGGAGATCGAAGAGCTTGTCACGAAAGGTGAAGAGTTTACTCATCTCGTCAATGATGAGAATGCTCGTCGCAAAGTATTTGCCGAGGAGGTGAAGCAATGTCTAAAATAGAAAAGAGTGCAATCGATGAATTTCATACATTATCTGTCAACGCTCAAAGTGAGCTCGTTAAATATCGCAGAGAAATTGCTGAGTTTCGGAAAAAACCAAACCGAGCTGACTGGTACCACCAAGAAACCAAACTCCAATCCCTCGTCCTCTCTGCAAAAAACCTTGCCGATGAATGCCGCAAACGGTTCGTCATTCACAATTCTGAAGGAGCGCAAAATGGGTGAATTCAAACATCCCATCATTTCTGAATACCACAAGACGACGAAGAAGTCACGTGGTGTCAACACTAAACGATTTGGTGTAATCCACTACACAGCAGGTTCGAGATTCAGGCGTGATGTTGAGCTCCTCAGTGTCGATGCCGCACAGGTTTCTTGCCATTACGTGATTTCACCAGCTGGCGATGTCGCGAAGATTGGTTCGGACGATGACATCTTGTGGCATGCCGGCAAATCCACATGGAAAGGTTTCAACGGCCTGAACGCTCACTCAATTGGTTTTGAGTTGACGAACCCCGGTGAAATGGCCATCTCTGGTAACGAAGCAATTGCATGGTTCGGTGATCGCTATCCGCTGTCTGAGTGTGTCATCAATGGCAATAAGGCATATCTTCCGTATGGCTTTCGTCAGATTGATGCTCTTCGCACTTTGAGTGAGGCACTCATTGACTACCACGGTACATTCATTGAGTTTGTCGGTCATCAGGATATCTCTCCAGATCGAAAGATCGATCCCGGCAATGGCATCATCTTTCCTTACGGCTTCTACGACAAAATGAACGAGTTCATCAACACACGGAAACCAAATACGAAAGTTGACTCTGAGTATATGGACCCAATCAAAATGCGTGTTGATGTGAGTTCAGTTCTAAATGTTCGTTCAGGTCCAGGCACGACTTACGAACGAATCGATGCCAAGACGAATGGGGAGAAGATCACAATCGCTCGGAAGAGCGGTGATTGGCTCAAGATCGAGGGCGGTGGTTGGGTCCACCGGGCGTATGTGAAATGAAGAACATGAAAATGCACGATCACATGTCTTCATTCCAGATTCACAAAACACGAAATCTCCCTAACGGGGGTTTCGTTGATCTCTTCTCACTCGAAGGCGAACTCAAAACTCAGCATATGGAGTTCTCTCACAGGGATGCAGATGGCGTCAACGTGTTCAATCAGACGAAGGTTGTCGCCGGGGATTCATTCGACTCGATCGTGTAAAATAACCAACAGAGCTTGAAAAGGACACACTCTGATGAAGCAGTGGATCATCAAACTTAGGATGTCCGATCAGTCGGTCGTCCGAACTGTCGTTTTCGCTGAAAATACGACAAACGCCGTACGTGTAGCGACTGCTCAGTTTTCCGGAGCAGAGATCACGTCACAACCTGAGGAAATGAGAACAGAGTGAAGTCTTTCGACCTATCCCAATCCGAAAACCTACCATCGGTGACAATCGAGAGTTTGGCGTTTCAGTCATTCGCCACAACTGGTGAGCGTCAATCACAGGTTCAGTTGACACTCGGTGAACGTCAATCTCTTGGTACCAACCTTATCGCGACTCTTCCCATTCCAGATCAGATGCAGTTTTCATCAGACTGGAATTGGTCAGTTGAAGACCGATCGATCGTGCAGAACCTCGTCTCTAATGTCGGTGACCTTCGTGGTTCCTCGTTCGAAGACTTTCAGAAGGCAATCACGAACATTGCTGGACGAACCGCGATTCGAGCTGGTGATCTGTTTGGTACAAGATCAGCTGGTCAAAATCTTGGGGTCGCACAAAACACACTGAAAGAAATCTTCTTCGATGGTGTGCAGAATCGGACGTTCACCTGGGAATGGAAGTTTGCTCCTCGGTCACCACAGGAATACGTTCGAACGAAAGAGTTTATCGCACTGACAAAGCGTGCAGCCTCACCTGAAAAGACAGCAGGCGCACTTTTCCGAATTCCTGACTCGTTTCGCATTTCGTTCAATGACATTGACCTTCCTGTGATCAAGGAATGTGCATGCACCAATATTTCCGACAACTACAGCGACTCAGGCAAGATTCGCATTCACAGTGATGGTAATCCAGCGTTCATCAATCTCGCGATGACCTTCACTGAAATCGACATCAATGACAGGAACGACTTCTGATGGCATTCTTCAGCGACTTTGGAACGAAGCAATTTTCGATCAACGGGGTCGAGTACGAAGTTGAGGACATCACTAAACGAGTCAGCAACTTCCCGAACAACTGGTACAATCTCACCTACATCGAGGACTTCTATATCCAATCTGGTGTGCGTCCTGACCAGCTTGCGAACCAGCTCTATGGTGACGTCAATCTGTGGTGGACATTCTACATTCTGAATGGTCTCACTGATGCTGATTGGCCACTTGACGATTCCGTCATAAACGACGAAATCCTCTCGATGTACAACAACTACCAGATCAATTCACCAGTGAAGTCCACTCGTTTCGAATCAAGCTTCGCAGCGGATGGCAAAGCCATATCTCACCAATCAGCTCTCGCGATGTATGCATCTCCTACCCGAATGGCAGTGATGAGATCAAAGCAGGTTGGCAAATTCTACGAATGGGAACAGAAGAACTCTCTCCGCGACAAGATGCTCGCAGACAACGAGTCGAAGCGAAGCATCAAGATCGTATCGACCGATTTTATCTACGATTTTGCGAGAGATTTCAAATTCAAGATCAAAAGTTGAAATGACCCGACCTCGCAAAACACAATTCTTTCCGAAGAATCCAGACAAGTATGTTGGTGATCCGACGAACATCATCTGTCGCTCGTCCTGGGAGAGGTTTTTCTGCCACTATGTTGATGTCAACAAAAATGTGAGGAAGTGGCACTCAGAAGAGACCATCATCAAATACATTTCACCACTAGATGAGGATTGGCATCGCTACTATGTGGACTTCACTCTCGAAATGACAGACGGTCGTCATGTGTTGGTTGAAGTCAAACCCTATAAGGAGACTGTCCCACCACCTCTACCGAAGAAGAAAACTCGAAAGGCCATTGACCGTCATCAACATGAGCTAAAAACCTATGCCGTCAATCAGGCAAAGTGGATGTATGCTCGTGCTGCAGCAAAGAAAGGTGGAGCAGAATTCGTTGTCTTTACTGAGAACGAGCTTCGCAAATTTGGTATGCCCTGAAAACGAATATCAACTTTGAGCAAAATATACGAAATACACGAACACATATGGATGAAAGGAATTCAGGATGACGAGAGTAAATCGCGTCTCGCCGGGTATCACGACTCGGGAGATCAATCTCACTCAGACTGTCAGCGCCAATAGCGGACTGCAATCTGCCGTTTGCGGGCTTTATGGATGGGGACCTGTCGATGTTCCTACATTGCTTGACAGTGAAAACGAACAAGTGCAAATTTTCGGCGAACCAAATGACGCTAACTTCGCCACATGGTTTCTGTCCGCAGAGTTTCTCGCAGAGAATGCCGGTTGTTTCGTCACTCGAATCGTACCAGCTGATGCATACAACGCATCTCTCGGTGGAGTCGGCATCGCCGGCACAGTCGATTCGAATGTAGTAAATGGCGAAGTCGCTTCTGTTGCAATCAACACTGCAGGCTCTGGCTACACAGTCGGCGATATTGTGACAATCACTGGTGGATCAGTCAGTCTTGCTGAAGCTCAGATCACAGCGATCGACGGTGCTGGTGGGATCACTGGAATCGATCTGAAATCGAACGGCTCCGGTTATGCAGCTGCAGGAACTGGTGTTGCACTCATCTCGAAGAACGACTTTGTCGTGAAGAACTTCGACGAATACAACGACGGCAACCTCACATTGCCTGAAGTCATCGCTTCCTATCCCGGTGAACTCGGCAACAACATCGGTGTGACAGTCGTTCGTGCTTCCGAATTCTACGGAAACCAATTCGAAACTTCGTTCAGCAAAGCTCCCACGGCTGTTGAGCAATTCTTCGATGGCGACGGCATCACCGAAACATTCACACTCGGCGCATCCTTCTTGACTGCAACAGATGTTGAAGTCACCGTCAATGGTGTCACAATTGCTGAAGGTGTCAATCCTGGCGAATGGCAGAAAACTGCATCGGTTCTTTCGATCACTCCTGACATCGAGAACTTCAATGGCGACGGAATCACTAGCGAATTCGTCATCCTGAACGTGAATGAACTCGACCTCTTCACATCTCACGTGGTTGTCGACGGCGTCACATTGATCGCTGACTTCAACAAGACTGGTCACATTCCAATCGGATACTTTGACATCGATCCTTCAACCGGACTGTTGACTGTCGGTACGAATCTTGAAACATTGTCTGGCGACGGCACGACAACTGTTCGCTCGATCACCACGACAGATTCGATCACTGCAGCGAACGTTCGCGTATATGTTGACGGCGTCGAGCTTTCACCTGTCGCGATCGCACCTGCTGCTGGTGAAGTTCAAGTTGAATCTGCTGTTGGCGGATATGACTTCACCTTCTTCACAGCTCCTGGAAGCGGTATTGGCAACATCGAGATCGAATGGGGTTTCCCAATCATCGGTGTCGACAACGTTGCAGTCACCTACGGTCTACCACTTGGTGACGAATCGCTGAAAGTGTTCCACACTCAAACTGGTGTTCACGTTGTCGTATACGATCGCGAAACAAACAAAGTCCTTGAGCGCTACACGAATCTCTCGACTGAATCCACTTCGAAGTTCGCCAACGGCATCAGCAACTACTACCCTGAGTATGTCTCACGTGTTTCGAGCTACATCCGCATCACTGGCGATATGACGAACTTCGGCGACAGCATCCTCACAGGTGGTGCCAACGGTTCTGCATTGACAGATGCTGACTATCAGAATGCTTTCGCTCGCATGTCCAACAAAGAGGACTTCGACATACAGTATCTGATCGATCCATGTGTGAGTGCGAACGTTTCGCAATATCTGATCAACATCGCGGAAACCCGTGAAGATGCAGTTGCATTCGTCGGATCAACTCAAGATGTCACAGTCGCAAATCCTGGCCGAGAACTGAACAGCATTCTCGATTTTGCTGCACTTCTGCCGACTTCTTCGTATGGTATCTTCAACCCAACGTGGATTCGCATCTATGATCGCTACAATGCGAAGGAACGCTGGATTCCGTCAACCGGTACTGACGCTGGTCTTTACGCTCGAACACATCGGGACAACAATTTGTGGACGGCTACTGCTGGTTACACACGCGGCAGCTATCGTCGGGCGCGTCAAGTTTCATTCTTGCCATCAGAAGCTCAACAGAACACTCTCTACGCGAATGACATCAACTACGTCAAACGCAACAAGGGTGTTGGCTTCTTCCTGTTTGGTCAGAAGACTCTCGCTCGCACAGAGGATGCATTCAACCGCGCGAATGTTCGATTCTTGTCGATTCACATCAAGCGCGGAGTGTCTGATGCTCTGAAGTTTGCTATCGGTGAAATCAATGACGAGATCACTCGTGCATCTGTTCGCAATCTACTGAATCCGTTCATGCGCGACATCTTCGCACAACGAGGCGTTTACGAATACGACGTCCGTTGTGATGGCGACAACAACCCAGCCGAAGTGATCGATGCGAACGAACTGATCGTTCAAATCTATCTGCAGCCTACACGAACCGTCGAGTTCATCGGTCTCGAACTGATCTACACGCAAACCGGAATTTCATTCCAAGAGGTTCGTCTTACGAACTAAGTGAGGAGCCTTCGGGCTCTTCATCACACGTTTGACAATTGGAGAACAAGAGAATGTCAGAATCACGAATCACGAACTTTAACCGGTTGAACTTTGCCGCTGGTGTCGGTAACGTTGCAAACCAAAACGAATTCTACGCGAACGTCACACTTCCGATCGACCTTGAAGGGCTTTTTCCAGAAGCTGAAGCGTTCAAGCAGAAGATAGGCTTTGCCTGTCAGTCTTCCGGTGTTCCCGACATGACTGTTGGCGAAATCGCCATTCCGTTCCGATCTCAAATGGTCCGCCTTCCTGGCGACCGTGACCGATCAGGTGTATTGACGATGACGGTTCGAACAGACGTCGACTACAAACTTCGCGACGTTTTTGAACGTTGGTCGGATGCATTGGGTGGCACCGTCAATGGTGACGTCATCAATGATCTCGATCTCGATGTCATGAAGCTCTTGGGTCAAGGCGAATTGCATCAGCTTTCCCGCAATGGCAAGATTTTGAAGAGCTGGTCATTCGACGGAATCTGGCCTCAGACCGTAAGTGGTATCACCTTTGATTGGGGATCAGCCAACTCGGTCGTGACACATGACGTCACATTCGCATTCCAACATATGGAGTCTCGCACGACTCGCAACAACGTCATCTCGGCAGCTGATGGGCTTTCGGGTAGCATCATCTTTTAAGGAAGCATCATGAAGAATATTTTTGAAGCCATCACGGCCACACTTTCACAAAAAAACGAAGACGAAACTCTTCACCAGGTCAATGAAGACGATCTGGTGAAGGTCAGCGACTACGATCTCGCAAACGCTTTTACAACCATGATGGTCAATCTCTATGGTGGAGAAAGGGTCAAACCAGCGTCTATCAAGCGAATCTCACCCAAACAGATTGAGTTCTTTCTCGAAATCCCAGGCGGCCTTCTTGGAGCACTATACGAAAAGATGTCAGTTCGGGTGAATCTTGAAGAAGCATATGCCACCGACGGAAGTGGTGTTGCTACTCTTGCGATGTTTAACTTCGACTACAAGTGGACTCACACGACCGGCGGTCGCAATGGATTGCTTGTTCGAAACATGGGTTTCTTCAGTATCGACAGTCGTGGAATGCTCAATCATCTGAAGTCTTATCGAACAGACAGTGAAGCATCTCGCGATCTGCGAAAGTACGGATTCGCATAGAGTTTATTTTGAACTCTTCATCGCTAAATCGATCTCCAATTGACATCAGAGGTTCCCAGTGTTTCGCTGGGAACCTTTGTTGTTCGTGACTGTGTAATATATTTGAGGTTATTCATTGAACTCAGTGAACTCCTGGTTAACCCGAAGGAAATTCCATGTCTCATGCCGAAATCAGAGAGCTCGTAAAGCAATCTCAGTCATTCGTCCGCACTAACCAGTTTCGAGTAGAGTTTACGCTGCCATCAGGTCTCAAGGAATTTGACATTCGGCGATTGTCTCTGAACTGTCACACGGCCAAGATTCCTGGTTACTCGATCGAGAACTACACCCATGCGATTTCGGGTGCTCCTGAGACTCAGCATGCTGCAACGACAAAATATGTAGAAGCGAGTTTCGGTTTCTACCAATCGAAAGACTTCCATGAATTCGACGTTTTCGATGAATGGAGAAAGATCATTGTCGACACTGAGACTGGAAAGCTTGGCTACTTCAATGACTACACGACCTCAATTTATGTCATCCCCCTTCTTTCGAACGATCGAAGGCTACGAACGATCGAGCTTCTCGATTGCAAACCAACGACGATGGGTGAAACTGATCTGAGCTTCAAATCTCAAAACGAGATTGCCGAGCTCACTGTCTCGATGAGCTACACTCGTTATAGAACTGTCACTTAACTGGAGAGAACACAATGGGTCTTCCTAAGATTACACAAACCAAAACGTCTGTCACACTTCCTTCTGGGAAGAAGATTCGAATTCGACCATTTGTCGGATCCGAAGAAAAGGCACTGCTCATGTCAAAGCAATCGACTCAGAAGGGTGATCGAATCAATGCAGCGATGGATGTGCTTTCGAGCTGTTCCGACTATGATGTCTCGAAGTTTCCAATGACAGATTTCGAATTCCTCTTCATGAAGGCCTACGAAATCTCTGTCAGTCAGACGATAGACATCGGTCTTCGTTGTCGAGCCAAGGATTGCGAAGAAGTCCTTTCCGCTTCCATCCCACTTGATCAGATCGAAGTTCCGAAGCTCGAGAAGAAACGCTGTAAGATCGACGTCGGCCTTGATGAAAATGGCGATCCTGTCAAGCTCTTCATTCGAATTCCTACCGTTGGTGAAGCTCTTAAAGTTCAGGATGATGAAAATGCAGACGTTCGACTCATCTTCGAGTGCCTTGAGGGTGTGTATGTCAAGGATGAAAAGGCTGAAATCGACGACTTCGCAGAGTTCGAAGATTGGTTCATGAGTCAACAGGACCTGTATCGAAAATGCACAGTCTTTCTCAACTCCATTCCTCGGATCGAGTTCGTTCGTGATTGGGAATGTCCTTCATGCAAGCACCAAAATCACACCGTCATGAGGGGATTCGACTCTTTTTTCTCCTAATCATGGCGTATTCTAACATAGGTGTGTTCTACAACACGGTCTCGACCATGAAGATGGCGCAGGCTGGAACCTGGACGATTGGAGAGATTGAAGCTCTCACACCAATGGAACGATCAATGCACATCGAACTCATGACGACCTATCTAAAAGAGCTTGCTCGACGGGATAAAATAGTCAAATAGTCATCAAATAGATGAAAATGAGTTGGATACCCCATGACTGACAAAACCTTTGAAGAATTTCTAAAGGCCCGATGGACGTACCGCCGTCGGGTCATGTTCACGACACTCTGCTTCTACTTCTCTTCGATCGCCTTCATTCTCTACAAGGCCGATCCTGCAGATATCGGACACTACAACGGGATGCTGGTTCAGCTGACGATCTCGTTCTCCACAGTTTCAGTTGCCTACTTCGGCGCATCCTCTTACGAGAGAGTGAACCAAGATGTTCAGAAGGACTTGGCGAATTTCAACGAGACGATGCGAGACAAGCTCGACAAGTAAGGAAAAACGATGATCACAGTCAAACTCAACGCAAGCAAGGACGGTTCACGGATCGTCCTTGACAAACCTGTTCGCTTTGAGCCTGGAGTTCGATACGTCATCAATTCAGATTTCGACATCTTCCTGACATGGAAAAATCGCGAAACTCATCTCGATGAGACCTTCGAAAGTGGATTGAACTTTCCCGTTCCAAACTTCACCACTCAGGAACACTATGGTCGGTTCAACGACAATCTTCTCTACTGGATTTACAACGATCCAATGGCGAATCTGACAGGAATTCCTCTCGGACTGGCAAACAGCATCATACAAGAGACCACACTGGACGAATATTGGGACAGCCCCCTGAGCGAGCTGTACAATTCACTGGTCGGAAACCAAGTGATCGCGAATCGCACAATCGCAGAGGTGTTTCAGAACCTCACAGATGACAACAATATCCGAAGCTTCGAACCTGTTCAATCTGGTGACAATTCGGGTCGAATCTTCGAAAACAGCATTCCATACTTCGCAGTTGCGACTGCATCAGGTCGTGTCGATCCATCGTCATATCGTCTGTCTTTCGAAGATGGTGAATTCATGGTCTACCTGGAAACGGCAGTTGCAGACGCTGTCGTCAAGACTGATCTCTACCATTACGCCTCGTCAAACGGTTCTACGTCTGTTGAGTTTGTAATTCAGCCTGGAGAAACTAGATCGTTCTTTATCAACGATCTGAATCGATCTCTCGATGACTTCGAAATTGAGCCGAAAGAGTCGAGAGATAATCTCGTCAATGTGAACGGTCGGTTCAGTGAGTACATCCTTGCGACATATCCTCGACTATATGATTTCGTCAACACCTACATCCAATCTCAGAACCTTTACGAGACTCCTCAGTCGTACCTCACCAACCTCATCGACGACACGATTCCCGAAAGGATGGGGGATGACCTGAGGCGATCGAAGAACCAGCAGTCTTTCAGCTTCAAATCCCACATGATCGATGACAACGACCTTCTGTTGAGCACCGCAGATTTCGCGAAGAATAAAGGCACCAAGAAATCGATCGAGTGGCTGGCGGAAGCTGTGTATGGTAATTCAGTCGAGACCACAAACTACCAGGAACAAATCATGCGACTGAGCGGATCGAAATGGTTTGAGCGCTATTCGATTTACTTTACGAGAGACTCACTTCCTTTTGCTATCGACGATCTTCAAGGTCGAAAGATCAGGGGTTCAAACTCGAAATGTGAAGGCATCATCGAGAGTGCGAAAGTCTCATTCATCTCGAGCTTGAAGGAGATTGTCGAACTCGTAGTTCGAATGGACTTCGGCGAGTTCAATGAAGACGACATCTTTTCGATCTCTTCAAAAGAGGTCAGTGATGACTCTATGAATCTCGGCATTGTGGACATCGAAGTAGTCAATGGAGGATTTGGCAACAAGGTTGGCGACAAAATCAATCTGAAGTCCTCAACTGGTTCGAAATTCGAAGGTGTCATCTCAGAAGTCGGAAGCCTAGGACAAGTTGAGTCCGTTCAGATCAACCAGATCGGTTGGAACTTCAGGAGTTTCCAAACCCCGTCTGTAGTGCGCAAAGGACTGAATGACTTTGTCCCTGAAGCGAGGTTCATTCAGGTCAGTGAGAAGTCGAACGACTTCTCGTTCAAGATGGAATTTCGTAATGTCATCTATGAAGCATCGATCGACTTTTTGAGCCAGACACTTTCCGTTCTGGATCGGACATTTTCCCACCCGTCACTCCGATTCCCGTCACAGGTAATGGGTCTTGCCCTTCTTGATGGCGTTATCTCAGTTGTGTCCTTCGATGAAACCTCAATCTGGATCATTGATGAGATCGGAGGAATCTATAGTACTGAGGTTCCCTACAACTTCTTGGCAACTTCGAACGGTTTGAATGGTGTCATACTCGACACAGACACAAACACCGTAAGAACATTCGACATCCAGAGACTTAAGGAATCTGGAGAGCTTTCGATCTTGACAGAATTTGGTGTCGGTGCGAATTCGTACTTCTCGATCTCTGCTTCCGCCCGATCAATCTTCATCACATCCGACATCGTGGACATGTACGAATATGAAGGAAATTCTCAAGATGGTGATTTGAACCCTTTCCGAATTCTCGAAGTTCTGGTTGACGCTGATGATGAAGTCATTATCGACGATCTCACTGAAGAAGCTCTCATCATCTTCAGGAACTTTCGATCGAACACCTACATCCCGTTCGTTTTCGAAGATGGAGTTTTCGAAGATGATGTGTTTGAAGGTGACGAATTCAAGCTCTTTAACATCTCTGTCGTTTCGAAAAACGGAATCGAATTCATCACTGCGGAAAGCTCATTCAACCTTTACTCACTCCAGATCACCCTGTCGAACGAAGTCGTTCCAAAAATCAAAGTGAAGACTGGTCGTATTATCAAGAAACAAGGTTCATACATCAACAGTGATGGACATCTCAGCTCGAATCAGAAGATGATCGGAACAACGTATCAGCCGTTCTCAGTTGGGTTCGAAACGGAAACTCTCTCTCGGAACATGAAGGAATTGCTTGAAGGTGATGCTCTCATGCCAGGAATGATATATAAAGGTCTTGTCCCTGTTGTCGCTGAGAGTGAATCTGTTCTCCTCATTGGCACTGCGGAAGTCCTGGAATAAAATAAACCACTGCTCGATGATAAAATAATATGAAATGGAGACTTAAGAATGGCTGATAGAGTCCTAAACAGCTTTCCGATTAATGCGAAGTTCGGAAACCAATATCTTGCTGATGGTGAAGCACTCACTATTCGCTCAGAAGTGGCACGAGATGCATCTCTGTTGTCTGAAAATAACTCAGCATCGAGTGAGGCTGCTGCGAACACTTCTGCAATTACTGCTTCAGATTCTGCTTTAAGTGCATCCGCATCCGCCACAATCGCTACGGCTGCAGCAACTGATTTAGAAACTACTCTTGGACTTGCTATAGTCTATAAAAATGATGCACAAACATCGTCTGTCTCAGCTTCTGCTGCTAGCGCTTCGGCTTCTGCTTCTTCTTCTTCCTCGTCAGCATCAGCTTCAGCAGCTCTCGCGAGTGAGAATTCTGCGGAGAAATGGGCTGTAGAGGCAGAGGATGTTGAAGTTTCCACAGGCGAATTTTCCGCAAAGCATTGGGCCGCAAAGGCTTCAACTTTCAACCCTGAATTGATTATAGCCTCCTCAAATAACTACCGCACAGGGCTTATACGTCAGTCAGGGTTCTACGCCAGCCAATCACAAAACAGTGGTACTGCGACGTCAACACTCCCGCCCGCAGTGACGCTCCCCGCAGGGGACTATCTGCTCGATTACAGCTTCGAGGCCAAGCCTTACGACGCGGGAACAAGTGGTGCTGTTATCGTAGTGCAAGTGGAGATGTACGCGTACATACCGGGTCCTGGCGTCGGGACAGTGCACCCTCTTGCGGACGTCGACTTCTATGGCAACCACTCGATACGGCCGTACCTGGTTATACGTGACGCAAGTGATCTGGACTACGTTGTACGCGACAGTGGGCAGCGAACATTCACCTTAGCAGCAGAGACACTTGTTAGCTTCAAGATACAAACGCAAGTATTTAACTCAACCGACCAGGCGCAGTCTGTGGCCATCACGATGATACGAGCAGCTCGCATAACTCGGATACAAGAACTGACATAGTAAGAATAACGTGACAGTTTACATGAGAGACATGCAATATTCCATAATGACAAAAAGGTAAGCGAATCAAATGATACAGGCTTTACAACTCAATATCCCGATCCTTCAGGCGCTGAAGTCATCTGCTCAGTTGAGTCTTGGAGTAACATCTTCTGATGAATGGGACTTAACTTTCGAAATATCATCTTCCACGGCTGGAAACCCTACAATTTTGACACTTCCCGTTTCGACAAGTTTCATCACCGCTTATGGCATCACAAAGGCCATTATTCGCGACGCGTCTAATGTCATTGAATTCCAAAACCTTGAAGTCGACATCTTGAGCGTTTCAGGAAATGATGTGACACTCGATTTCGATTCGACACTTCTGGCCGATGCTACAAATGGTGTGATCTCTTTTGTTTCTTCTTATTGGGAGTTTGGTATTAGCGAAATCGAGATTCAAAACCGTTTGACCTTCTTACAACGGATCAAATCCGATGAGATGCAGTTGCTAGCAAGACGTAAACTGTGGGTGGCAGGCACAACCTATCGTTCACTGTTCGAAACGTCCCTCAGGAATGACTTCTATGCTGTGTCGAATGGTTACGTATACATCAACATCACGAACAAGTTCAACCCTTCACTCATTGCTCCATCCCAGACCGTTTTGAACGAAGTTGAAGTCAATGCCGTGGACGGATACTCATGGATGAACGTCGGAAAAATCGACGAATTCCTTGACTCTCGCTTCGGCGATACTGCAAAATTCCCTGTCACAAGCTTCGAAGAACCGAATTCGTTCGGTCGTGTTCTTGGCTGTCAGGTCTACAACACCGGCAGCAATTTCAAATTCACCGATCAACCAGTGATTGTCGGGGATGGTGTTGGTGCAACTGCTCGAATCAGTCGGTTCAACACACAAAAGGGAGCCTGGGTGATCGAGATCACAAACCCAGGCCGAGACTACACATGGGCTAACATCAAAATACCGTCGACTTCAGGCACTGGATTTATATCCACGGTGTTCCTCGACCCTGGTAACATTGGCACAAATTTGCAAACGATCATCGAAGGAACAACTCTCGGATTTCGAGTCGAAACTGATCCCCAGCGAAGCCAATTTGGTGACATTAACTCGTTCGTTCTTTACCACTCGCTGTTCACTGAGGACCAAGAAGACCTTCGCGGGACATTGAGATTCGTCGAGAACCACGAATTCCAACAAGATGACTGGATCATCGGTCAGATTTCCGGAACGATCACGAAGGTACTTGATTCAACTTCGACCAGAGAAGTAAAATATCAGAGAATGATTGGTCCCGGTTTTATCGTCGGCGAATCGATCTCAACGAATGCGTTCACAACGTCCATCGAGTCAGTTGTGAACCCTTCAAAACCACCTATTGGAGAAATCGTTCTCCACGAAAACCGCGCAACACCGATCGTCCACGCCCTCGATCAGGTTAACGTATACAAGTTTAGATTGGAACTGACATGAGCATTTACCATAATGACACAAAGAAGTTTCTGAAGGTCCTGTTCCGCTCAGATTTCGGAATTCAGTCGAGAGAGCTGAATGCCGCCCAGCAGCACCTTCAGAGCCAGATTGCGTCTATTGGAAAACACCTTTTCAAAAATGGCTCCTCTGTCATTGGTGGTAAGCCATCGATCATTCAGAGTCGAGTCATTCGAATCGAAAAGGACTTTAGCGGCGTACCTGTCCAGATCAGTGAGATCATCGAAAAGGACCTTGTCGAATCTGTTGACGGAAACCCTATCTCTCGCTTCACTGTGACCAACTACTCAGAAACCGAAACACATTTCAACCTCCACGGCAACTTCGTCCTGGGTGAAAATGTGCAGATCAACTCGATTCTACAGACTGATGGTACTTCCTATCGTGTTCGAGTTTCCCAGTTGAACATCGACGATCGCTTCGGTCTGATTGCTCGAATCGAGAATGGCGTCTACTTCTACAATGATTACTTCTTCGAAATCGAAGACACATCGATTGTTGTAAGTGACAACTCTTCGGACTTCACAGGTACGATCGGTCTTCAAGTTGAAGAATCATTCATCACGCCTTTACAGGACAAAGAGCTTCTCGATCCTTCGAATGGTTCGCCAAACTCGAATGCTCCAGGCGCACATCGCTTCACATATGAGTATGAGCTGAAAGCATATCAGTTCTTCGAAGAGACTCCGGTGAACTTCATCACAGTTGCTGACATCTCTGCTGGCGCACTTCGCAATATCGTCGAAGACCCAAGGCTCAATGAGATTGGTCGAATCCTTGCATCTCGAACATATGACCAATCTGGAAATTTCGTTGTTGACGAATTCGAGATCGAAACGACGAATTCAGTTCAGCGATCAGTTCGCTCTGTGACTCCAACGAATATCCCATTCCGAGTAAGGGTCTCGCTCAATGGCGAACACACTTATCTCCCTGACGAAACTGTGTCTCTCTTCACCCCAAACATCGAGGGTGACTTTGTGATCGAAAGTGTTGGAGCATCTGACTTCGTTATCATCACGAACAGTGCAAGCATCGAAACTGAAAATTCCGGCACAGTCATCAACCTCGATCGCTTCGGTGTCACTCTTTCGAAAGGCCTCGCATACGTCAATGGCTTCAAAGTGGAGAACATCGGTTCGACCCTTCTTGAGGTCAAACGGACAATCGACTCATCCGAGCTAAATCCAGGTATCTTCTCTACCTCTTACGGAAACTACATCGAGATCGAAAATATGGCTGGCGCTGATGCGTTCATCGGTCAACGGCAAACGATTGAGATTTTGGATGTCGGCCTTGATGTAATAGGAGAATGCGTCGTCGATTCATTCCAACGAGTTAGCGCGACGGTTTTCCGTGCCTACATCTCGAATGTGATCGCAACTGGTGACTTGACGACAGCAACCTCCATCCAAGGAGCTTCACCAACCTTTACAGCCGATCTGGTTGGTGCAGGCTTCACCATTCAATCGACCGAAAATGCACCACTCGTTTTCCAACTCTCGTCTGAGAACATCTCGTCTGTTTCCGAAACAGCTATAGTGCAGAAAACGTCGTATCTTGCTGGTTCGGTTGCTGGCGGAACGGTTGCATTCAGCCTTCCTGGTGCAGAGCTCTTCGTCGGAACGCGAAATGTCAACTTGGTTGAAACGAACGAAGAATTCAACTTCATATCTGTCCAAGGTGGAGTCTACACCAACCCTACGAGCATTCTCATTTCGAATGATGGCAAAACGTTGACTGTCGCAAGTGCTACTGCTGGTGCAATTGACCTTATCACCAAGACGACCAACGTCATCACTCCAGCTTCCAAGACTCTTGTCGCAGAACAAGTCATTGTCACTTCTGACACCGTCAACGCAGGTGCTCGAAAGTACGCGCTGCCTCATGTTGATATTGTGAACGTTCGTGTATACGACAATACGACAGACGTTGAGATCAGCTCGAAGTTCACATTCGATAATGGTCAGCGTGATCGCTTCTACGACTTAGGATCTATTGAGTTGAACCCAGGTCAGAATGTGATCGGTGTCACACTTCGTGTGGAGTACACTCGTTACAGTCGTTCAGGTAACTTCTTCTATGTCGCGAATTCTTACGAAAGCACGAAGGACAGTCCAACATACGACACTGACTCTGGAGTGAAGCTCAATCTGTTGAACTGCATCGACTTTCGACCAGACGTCATAACTGCTGGTTTGACTGCTTTGACTTCGAACACCGTTCCTGCTCCACTCAGCAATGTACAAGTCTCGACTTCATCATATCTGCCTCGCAAAGACCTTGTCACCGTTGACATCAACGGTGCGATTCAATATGTGCTCGGAAAGCCAGATGCCAACTCTGTCTATCCGAAAACTCCTGAGAACTCGATGGGTCTTTATCGACTGGACATTCGTTCGAACATGCAGAATCTGGATGACATCGACTTCACCAGTGACCAGATTCGTCGTTACACGATGGAAGATATTGGTCGCCTCGACAAGCGACTCGATCGTGTCGAAGAAGAAGTTCTGTTGACTCTTCTCGAATCCGAAGCGAAGAACTCGAGGATTTACGACACTGACGGAACGATCCGTTTCAACACTGGCTTCATTGTCGACAACTTCTCTGATCACGGGATCGGTGAAGTCGAAGATAACGACTATTCAGTTTCTGTCGATCCTGAATTGAAGCTCATTCGTCCAGAGTTTGCTGTCGACACGGTGAAGATGGCTGTCTCTACTGATCGTGCAAATGTTCGCATTGGTGAGAACGAAGACTACGGCACGTTCTTTACTCGTAACTTCGATTCTGAGAACCTATTCCAAAACAACAATGCTACCAAATCGGTCAGGGTCACCCCTTACACTGTTCGAAGCTTCATTGGTCAATCACTTTACAATCCTCCACTTGACTCTGATTCGGAATATCTGCACATCAGTCGCAGACGCACAGGCTTCATCTTCCGTCGAACTCGGTGGTCATCATGGGTTTCCGATAAGCCTCAGCAAGTGCTTTCGAAGAGCAGAGGGTTCTTCCTCTGGCGTCGCCGAACGAACACTCGCATCATTCCATTCATGAAGCCAAAGAGGGTTCGTTTCAGTGTCACTGGTCTGAAGCCTTTCGAGAAGTTCTACTTCTTCATCGACAAGAAGCGTTCTGACAGCATTGTCAACAAGGACGGAAACTGGTGGGGAGCAGCAGCTGCGAATTCCGAATCTCTGTGGAGGTACAACGAACCAGGCTCAACTGTTCGTTTCGATGAAGAAGTTCATGACATCTTGCTCGACAGGACACTTAATCCAGTCGACGGTCTTACAGCTGACATCACCGGTACGATCACTGGGTTTGTTGACATTCCACGTCTCGCAATCCCTGCTGGCAAGCGAGAGTTCAGTTTCTCTGTCGATCCAAACAACCCAAAGAGTGCAGTGTCTCACTCGACATACGACTTCTACGGAACTGAGAACTACGACCTTCAACAACAGAACACTGTCGATAATCGCTATGACGAAATCGCGGACTCGAAGCGTCCATTGATTGCTCAGACGTTCATTGTCACGAAGAATGCTTTCCCGAATGGTGTGTTCATCGAATCACTCGATCTGTTCTTCTCGAAAATCCCTGTCGAGTCGAATGTACCCGTGACAATCGATATTCGCTATGTCGAGAATGGTTCGCCGAAATCGTCTGAGATCATTCGCCGATCGAGTGTTCAGTTGAATCGTGATGACATCAATCTTCCGAGAGACCTGTCATCGATTTCTTCGATTCTTGCTGCTCCAACACGAGTGACATTCCCTATTCCGATATACCTTCAGCCTGATGAAGAGTATGCGATCACGCTTCGCACTTCTTCGATCGACTACGAAATCTACACGTCGGAAGTCGGATCGATCAACACTGGATCAGGAAATGCGTCGACCAACTCTGTCATTCAGGGCGCGACATTCAGAACTGCAGATGGAGCCTCATGGAACCGTTACCAGAACGAAGACTTGACTATGGGTGTCAACATCTGTCGATTCAACACGATTGAAGACTCGTACTTCACCCTTGTGAATGAACCAACTGATGTTGATCAAGTGTTTGACGAGCTCAACTCACAGCTGATCTTCAACGATTTCAAAGACACTTCCACGACATTGGTCGCAACCGGTGTGACTGATCAATCACGATCTACCAAGTCGATAGATATTCGTGGGTCTCAGCTCGCCAACTTCGATGAGCGCATGATCATTCGCACCGGTCTTGAAGACCTAGTCATTCGAGTCGATCTCGAAACGGCCGATCCATACGTGTCTCCAATCTTCTTCAATCAGTACCATCAGTCGAAGGTTATCAAGAACCTGATTAACCTCTATGCATTGATTGAAGGCGGATTCGAAGTTACCAATCAAGGCAGTGTTCCTCTCGTCAACCCAGTCGTTACGATCGACAGTGATGAAGGTTCTGGCGCAATCGCTGAAGCTGTATTGGACGGATCAGGGTATCTCACTGGCATAAACTTGATCAATGGTGGTTCTGGCTACTTCAGTCTGAATCCATCTATCACTATCACTGATGACAATACATCAGGAGCTACTGTCGCATACGACAATCTCGAGAACTCTGCATCAGGAGGCAATGCACTTTCTCGCTATGTCACCAAACCGATCGGACTCAAAGAAGGCTTCAGCACTGACAAAGTGTCTGTCTTCTTCGACGCTGCTCTTCCGAATGATGCTCAGATTGATGTGTATGTCAGAGCTCTTTCGAACGATGACAACGACGTGATCACCAACAAACCTTGGACATACATCGGAAGATCAAACCCGTCGACGAACCCATCAATCTTCAGTCCTCAGCGGGTTGACGGACCTGTCATCTACGATACATTCGATCGAGTTCACTTCGTTCAGACGAAGCTGGTTCTTCTTTCGAATGACTCCGTCAATATCCCCAAGGTGAAGAACTTCAGAATGATCACGAGTATTTAACATGACTCACTTGGTTAAAATATCTGGAGAACCAAATCTACTTCGCGACAAAACGACCAATGCGACTTTGAGCTCCGACCTAGAAGGATTTCAAAGTCGCATCAAGTTCCTTCAAAACAGAAGGTCTCTTGAGAGTCGCATCGAACGTCTTGAAGGCATTATCGAAAGGCTAGCGTTAGACACATGACAATTCAGCAGGAAAACTTCGCGCCCCTAAGCAGGGACTCACTTTATCGACAGCTTGTTGAAAGCATTAACGCTGGCAATCTGAAAACCATCGAGGTAGTTGATGTCGTAAACAGCATTCTGGTCGATGTCGGGGAGCTTTCTACTCTTCAGACCACTGTCAAGACCTCAATTGTTAACGCCATCAACGAACTCGTGCAGGACTATACGATACCATCCGAGTTTCAGACCAATCTGGGAGTCATTTCACTTCTTGACACCATCAACAAGGAGAGTCTCGTAAGTGCGGTCAACGAGGTCCATGCTGATCTTGGAGACATTTCGCAGCTACAGACTAGTTCTCGAGATTCAGTTGTCGAATCACTTAATGAGGTTCTTTCGACATTCGCATCGATCGGCAATCTCGAATCTCTGCAGACAAACTCACGAGACAACGTTGTAAGCGCTATCAACGAGCTTCAGACAAAGCAAGGTGGAACAGCTCTGTCAACGACTGCAAAGAATGTCAGTGGAGCCATCAACGAGCTGAAGGGAAGAGCAGACAGTACCTTCAATGGATCGTTCGCAAATCTCTCTGGTAAGCCAACAACAATTACAGGTTACGGAATCACTGACAGTTCTGTAGCACGAAGCCAATTAGGTCTCGGAACGATTGCTACACAGAATGCAACAAATCTATCGGTTGAGAACCTTACCGTGAGTGTTGCAGCAACTTTGAATTCGTTGACCATCACAGGCACATTGAGCATCAACAACCTCACAGCACAAGGTCTTCTGTCTGGTGGCATCATCTCGACAACCTCTGCTGCACAAGAAGGAACTGTGAACAACAAGATCATGACTCCGGTTAGAACGGCCGAGGCCATCGCTGCTCAAGTTCCATCAATTGTGACAACAGTAAGTTCACAATTGACGAATGGGTCTATTGGATCGATTGTTGTACGAGTAGGAAGTATTGCTTGGATACCTAGTGATGTGAATGGACCAACTATTGAATCAAATCTCACAGGTATCTACCGAGCTCTTCAGACACCTTCTGAGGCTGTAATTGGTGGAAACTCTATCTTTGTAGGTACGTATGTCAAAATATCATCATAAGGATAAAGCATGACCATCCCAACCAACCAAATCCCATCAGTCGCCATGTCGAACGACGTTGAGAGTCTCGTCGTGTCTCTAAACTCGATCATCGCGAGAACTCAACAGATCGCTGAAGAGTACAATGTGACGGCAAGTGCAGTCGCTGGCACAGGCGAACTAACTGATCTAGAAACTACCGCGAAGACCAACGTTGTTTCGGCAATCAATTCTCTTCGTACTGAGCTTCTGACCACCTATCAGCAAGGTCTTCTTCTCATTCCACCATCTGAAAAGACAGTCTCTGCGACTTCGTATACAGTTCTCGATGAAGACTTTAACGGTGATGTTCTTATCACACTTGATTGCAGTGCCAATTCCATCGAGGTTATGTTCCCAGAAGGTCTTCTGAAGAATCGACCACTTAAGTTCACCAAAATTGGAGCATTTGGTGCCACGTTGGTTATTGATCCACTCGGTACAGGCACACTGCGATCTCGTAGTGGTGCAAACACAATCAATGGAAATTACGGTGTGGTCACAGCAGTTCGCTACACCGAAGACTCCGTGGATTCGTTCCTGATCTATGGTGATCTCGTCTAACTTTCTGAAAAGAGTGTTGTACAATTGAAGTTTAGTGTGATATAACTGAACTATCAAATAAGGATTTCCTCATGATTTTAGTCGATTATCTCAACGTGGCCACCGCGTCGATTTTCAAAGCGATGCATACCGGCCATATGGATGAACTTTCGACCACATTCCTTCTCGGAAAGATTCGCACATATAACGCAGAGTTCCGAAGCGAATTTGGTGAATTGGTCATATGCTCGGATCATCGATCCTGGCGCAAAGACGAGTTCGAACACTACAAAGCACGTCGTGTTCATTCGGAAACTCCATCCCAGGAAACACAGGACCTCTTCCGCATTCGTGACGAAGTGTATGACGCCTTGGTGGCTCATTCGCCTTATCGATGTGTAAAAGTTCCAGGTGCTGAGGGTGACGATGTCATGTACCAGCTATCTCGACATCCTGGGAAGCACATGATCGTGTCGAAAGACAAGGATATGTCTCAGCTTGTTTCGAAGCGTGTTCGTCAATGGGACCCAATCAAGAAGCAGGAGATCGACAATGGTCCTGGCTTCCTGAAACGACTTATCATGCATGGCGATGGTGGAGATGATATTCCGAACTTCATTTCTGATGATGACACATTCGTAAATCCAAGCAAGCGTCAACGTCCTATCACTGGTCGAATTCGAAAGTTCATTGCCGAGACAATCGATCCCATGGTGGAATTCGATTATCTCAAAGTCAAGGGTGTCACATCCGAACAGATGCGTGCCAACTGGAAACGCAACGAAGTTCTGATCGATCTCAAGCGGACTCCGCGTTCAATCCTTGATTCCATCAGTGACGAATTCCACCGCCAACAAAATAAGAAAGGTGATCTCATATCACTTTTCACCGAACTTCGTGCTGGCAACTTTCTGTCGAAGTCTAACGATTTCGTTCCGAACAAAACCGGCGTTGAAGCAACTCATACGCAACTAGACCTGTAAAGGAAAAACACATGTCACGAGACCCAAGTCCATATCACGAATTGATGACCGATTCGAAGAATCACGCAGAACTTGCAAAGACTGAACCAACAAAGACTCTCGACAAGCTTGTTTGGCTTGCAATGGGTGGATCAGAGACTGCGCTCTCTGGAGGCTTCGACTCGAAATACTTCCAACCATCTAACCGTCCGAATTCGACTATCGAGCGATTTTGTGAAGACGTTCTCGATAAGTTTTTCGATGTGCGATTCCGTAAGGAAGAAGCACCTCGAGTGTTCATGCAGAACTTCAATCGCATGCCTCAGCCTGATCGCGATCTGATGAATCGACTTTTCAAAGGAAAGGTCACTATTCCTGACGAGATTGCTGCTGAATATGCTGGAGATCGTACTGTCATCATCAATGGTGTCGAATTGCCGATTTTTGAATTCAAGGCACCTGAGAAGAAGCCTGAAAAGGTATCTCCAGAGAAGCCTACAAAGGCACCACCAAAGAATGCGAAGAACGCGAAGAATGCGAAGAACGCGAAGAACGAGGAAAAATCTGATGGAAATGTCCAAAAACCAGCAGACGAAAAATCAACCACCAAAGTTGATGACGAAAAACCTGTCGAAGAGGTAGTCGTGTCGACCGACGAAAAACCTGTCGAAGAGGCAGTCGTCAATGATGCTAAAGAAAATGATGGAAAGACATCATCAGAAAACGATGAAAAGGCAATAGGCGAAGTTGATCAAATGGTAAGTGATGATCACGTCGAAGAAAATCATGACGATGAGAAACTCGAGGAACCCAAGGACTCCTAATCGTCATCGATAATACAGAATGGCGGAACGTAAGTTTCGTCATTTGTTGTCTCAGTATCAGAATACAAACCGAAGAAAGTGATGCATGAATGCAGAATGAAAGCTACTTTACGATGCCCATTTCCAATCAAATCTGGGGAATGAAGTACCAACTCAAAAATTTCGATGAAACTCCTATTGATCTTGACGTAAGAGACACCTGGAATAGAATCGCAGATGCATTATCTCAAAACGAAGAAGATAGCGCAAAAAGGAAAATGGAATTCTACGATTCTCTCGAGAACTTCAAATTCCTTCCTGCTGGTCGAATTACTGCAGGTGCAGGAACTGATCGAAATGTGACTCTCTTCAATTGTTTCGTCATGGGCACTATCCCCGATAGTATGAATGGGATTTTCGACATGTTGAAGGAAGCTGCTTTGACAATGCAACAAGGTGGCGGGATCGGCTATGACTTTAGCACAATACGACCAAAAGGCACAGAAGTCAAAGGTGTTGCCGCTGATGCATCTGGTCCATTGTCCTTCATGGATGTCTGGGACGCAATGTGTCGTACAGTCATGTCTGCTGGTTCACGTCGAGGAGCAATGATGGCGACAATGCGTTGTGATCACCCTGACATCGAGGACTACATAGTTGCGAAACACGATGCCGCACGTCTTCGCATGTTCAATATGTCCGTCCTGATCACTGACTCGTTTATGGATGCTGTAAAAAGTGACAGTATGTGGGACCTTGTCTGGCAAGGCAAAGTCCATAAGAGCATGAAAGCACGTGATCTGTGGAATGCAATCATGAAATCAACATATGATGCTGCCGAACCCGGCGTGATTTTTATCGACCGCATCAACCAGATGAACAATCTGAACTATTGCGAAACGATTGCCGCAACGAACCCCTGCGGTGAACAGCCACTGCCGCCCTATGGCGCCTGTCTTCTTGGCTCTATCAATCTTGCGCAGTTGGTTGTCGATCCATTCACTGACGATGCCAAAATTGATTACTACTTGCTGGAAAAGACAGTCATGAATGCCATTCGAATGCTTGACAACGTCATCGATGTAAGCAAGTTCCCACTTCCTGAACAAGAAGCTGAAGCGAAAGCGAAGCGTCGTATCGGTCTTGGCGTGACTGGTGTTGCAGATATGCTTATGATGGTTGGTCTTCGATATGGAACATCCGAAGCAGAATCTTACTTCGATTCTGTAATGGAAGAGTTTACATGCTGTGCATATATGGCTTCTATTGAACTTGCGAAAGAAAAGGGACCATTCCCATTGTATGATGAGGAAGAGTTCCTGAAATCTGGCTTCATCAATGCTTATCACTTTCCTGAGCAACTTCGAAATCTCATAAAGGAGCATGGCATTCGAAATGCATTGGTGACATCGATTGCTCCAACAGGAACGATCAGTTTGTATGCCAACAATGTCAGCTCTGGAATCGAACCTGTTTTCGCATATTCGTATATGAGGAAAGTCTTGCAGAAAGACGGATCAAAGACTGAAGACCTCGTTGAAGACTTTGCAGTTGCGAAGTTTCGGGATTTCTGGAAAAAGAACATTTTCATTCCTTCTCATGGGGGAATGGACGAAGAATTCTCTGATCGGTGTCTTCCCGACTATTTCGTGAATGCTCAGACATTGGATCCATCTGATCATATTCGAATGCAGGCAGTAGCTCAGAAATGGATTGACTCTTCAATCTCGAAGACAGTTAACTGCCCTGAAGACATCACCTTCGAAGACTTCAAACAGATCTACATGGATGCCTATGATCTTGGTTGCAAAGGATGTACAACTTACCGTCCGAATGATATCACTGGCAGTGTCTTGACAGTGGTCGAAAAACCAAAGGAAAAACCTGATGTTGTTGCTAAAGAGCCTGTCATCAAGAAAACCATTCCTGAATTGCCTGAACGTCCATCATCTCTTCATGGAACAACGTATAAGTTGAAGTGGCCTACCTCTGATCACGCTCTCTACATCACGATCAATGACAAAATCGTTGATAATGTCTCGAGTCCTTTCGAAATCTTCATCAATTCGAAGAATACAGAGCATTTCGCATGGATGGTTGCACTCACACGAATGGTATCTGCGGTCTTCCGTCGTGGTGGTGATGTGTCATTCGTTGCTGAAGAGCTTCGTGCAGTCTTCGACCCGAATGGTGGAGCATGGGTAAAAGGCAAGTACTATCCATCGATGATTGCTTCGATTGGTGATGTCATTCAACAACACCTTCAGGTTTTGTCTGGCGCAAATCCCGACACTTTGGTCACTAATGATGCTGTTGAGTCCATCTCAATTCAAGACAACAAGCATCCTTCTCCTCCATCTCAGTGCCCAACATGTAGTGAATTCGCGATGATCGTACAGAGTGGATGCCCGACATGCACAAACTGTGGTTATTCGAAGTGCGGATGATCATTATCCTTTAGATGAAAGTAGAATGGGCCATACCGAATGGCCCATTTTTGTCAAACTACGCACATTTAGTTGTGTACAATGGAATTCCAATGTGATACTTTGAATTATCAAATCAAACAAACAAAGGAAATCAATCATGGTCAAGAGAGAAACATTTACAGTCGATGAACTCGTTAATGAAGTTAGTCTCTTTGCAAAAACCCCATACGGTGTCAAGCGTGAATGGGAAGCACGTCTTTCTATCTACTCCAAAGAATCAATGAAGGAAATTATCGGGAATACCAAAACTCGCCCAGGTGCAATCAACAAATTCAAGATTCATTTCAAGACAACACCTGCACCTCTTCTCGATATCAAAATGACCGAAAATGAAATCGACATTCTGATGTCCCTTTCATGCAAGGACGATCCATCGAGTCTTGATTTTCTTGCAGAAAACACCAATCGCTCTATCGCAAGTGTTCGTGGAATTGTCCGCTCCATGCTGAAGAAAGGACTCGTAGCTGAAGATGATGAATCTGCTCTCATCTGGTTGACTGTGATCGGTATGGCTGAACAAAATCGCAAAAGTGATTATTAGATGCCAGTCACTATTCAGAGGAACTCAGGGATTCACTGGGTTCCTCCCTGCCGTTTGATGTATATTATATTGTCAATTTCTGAATAGACTCAGTGAGCTTCAGGTTTATTGAGTGAATCAGTCACTTTAGTATGTACATGTCTAGTGGAATGTGATATCATAAAACTATAAACAAATGATAGCAAACATGTCAATCAAAATTAACGTAACCTCCTCAAACTCAGTGAGCTCTATCACGATGGCTCACTTCATTGCAGAAGTTCTTGAAGAACGTGGATTCGATGTTATTCCTTCTGCTGATGGAAAACCTTTTACTCAACTCGAAATGCAAGAGCAAATGGTGGACATTTCACAGAGTGTAGAAGTTAATCACACGTGATGCTCAGTATCGCTGGAAAAATCCTCTGCAGACTCGGATTTCATTCCGAGCTTTTCGGAGACATTCATCCTACTCACCCACAAGGACAAGGATGGGGATGGTACAACAAGTGCAAACGATGTGAATGGAAATCAGAACCTTTCGTTATCACGAATGAAGAATAGGAAAATTCTAGTCGAATGAATGAAGAACTCAAAGAAAGGCTATATAAGGCCTTCAAACAGGTTGCGCCTGATTACGAGCCGCGTCCAGGACAGATAGAAGCCTGTGTCGAAATCGTTGAAAGTTTCAATAGTGGCTCTCGTCATGTAGTTCTTGAAGCTCCAACTGGTTCTGGTAAATCGTTGATTGCAGCAACAATCATGACGTACCTTGCGAAAGAGTTTGAACTTCGCTCTGTTTTGACGACTGTGACAAAATCTCTCCAGAATCAGTATCTTCGTGACTTCAGATGGATCAGTGATATTCGTAGTTCGTCGAATGACGTTTATCGGTGCAATATAGGATTCGTTCGCTCTGATCTCGAATGCAAATCTCAACGCAAAGAGCTTGAATGTGACAATGCACGCCAATGTCCATATAAGCGTGCAATCAAGGAGTTCTTTGCTTCAAGGAGAGCAATGTCAAATCTGCAGTTCCTTTGCAACGTTCCTCATCTCGGTGATACTGATCTGCTTGTCATGGACGAAGCCCATGAAACTGAGTCAGTTGTGATTGGTCAAACCGAAATTGGTCTCCCTATTGTAAATATGGAGCTCATTCGACTTCTCATTCCGAAGTCTGAAGACTATCAGATGTTCTCGAATCTGTGGAATAATGCTGAAAAGGCTTTGTTCATGTACGAGCAAGACGTCGTTTTCGAAATGCCATTAATCGATGAGTTCGTCAACATGTCGAACATTCTCGAAGGGGTCGTTGCCAAGCTAGAATCTAAACTCGGCGCCTATATGGAGCAACCCCTGTTTAAGCGTGCATACCGTCATGCGAACTCTCTCATCCGTGCAATTTCACCGATCATAAATGGAGCAGGGTTTCGCTTCGTTCAAACTGGTGACCGTGAGTTCAAGCCGATTTATGCGTCAGAGTTCACAAGGTCAAAAATCTACTCGAAAGCAAATCGTTTTCTCCATATGTCGGCAACAATCTGTGGTTTTGATGCTTATTGTGAAGAAGTTGGTATTCCTCAAGATGAAGCAAGCTTTGTGGAAATGTCACACCCGATTGATGTTGAACGTCGTATCGTCAATTTCAAGCCTGCCGCGTGGATGAGCTTCAAGAACTACTCATCTGACATTGAAAAGACTGCAAATGCTATTGACATTCTGATTGAAGAGCATGGAAACAAGAACACTGTCATCCATACTGCCTCATATAAGAGAGCAGATGACATCAAGGCTAAATCTCGCCATAAGATCGAGGTGTTCAAGAGTCACCCAGACGTGATAAAATACCTGTCTTCTTCTGATAGTGAGAAATTCGTCGCATCTCCTTCAATTCATGCTGGTCTTGACGCAAAGGATGATATGTGCCGTCTCAACATTATCTGTAAGCTTCCTTTTCCGTCACTGGGTGATCCTCGTATGAGATATTTGATGAAAGCTGATCCACGTATCTACAACCTTCAAGTTGCTCGAAATGTTGTTCAGGCTTGCGGTCGAGGAACACGAGGAATAGATGACCATTCTGTCACATACATTCTTGACGGAAACTTCAAGCGTCTTTTGGATCAATATCGACACCTGATGCCATTATGGTTCAGAGAATCGATTCGAGGAATGTGAGCCTTTCGCATGCGTGGTGTGACGACACGTCTATTTCGTCACTTTCTCTGAATGGGAGATCAGGAATGATCAACAACCAAAACCGACCCACCCGCTTTTTCCTTGAACGCAACAATGGAACAGAGCGAATCTATATTGGTCATTCACACATGCCCAATTATGGCTTTTGCTTTGCGTTCATCGGCAACATCAATACGTTCGTCGAATGGAAAGCTCATGTGAAGAAGAAGATCGGTCAGAAATGGAATTTGCGCGACAGTGAATTCAACATTCTTGAGTTCGACGATATCGTGAACTTCGCTATCTACTGCAACTCGATCACCCCATCGGGCTTCTTCGAACGTCACCGTGATAAGTCCGGTTTTCGTTTCGCACAGGTCCGTGACAACCGAAAGGAACCTGCCCAATGAGCAAACTTCTCGAGAAGATGAAAAAAGCAAGTGCCAAGCGAGTCGACTCGCACACAATGGACAACACGGACTTTGCTGATCCGAAACACGTTGCTCCATGCCACCAAAACATCCTGAGCTTCCTCTACTCTGGTAAGATTCGTGGACCAGGTGCTGGCATTCCACCAGGACTTCACATGCTCGCAGGTCAATCGAAATCGGGTAAGACTCAGCTTGCACTGAACGCTGTGAAGGACTATCTCGACTTTTATCCTGATGCGATCTGCATCTTCTATGACACCGAGTTCGGTGGCGGACACTCATGGGAGAAGATGGGAATCGACACTTCACGTGTCATTCACGTTCCGATCATGGATGTGGAAGCGTGGAAGTTCGACTTCATGCAGAAATTCAAGGAAATCACACGAGGAGATCGCATCATCTTTATGGTCGACAGCCTTGGGATGATGGGTTCGAAGAAGGAAACCGACGATGCTGAGAACGAAAGTTCGAAAGCTGACATGTCTCGTGCGAAGGCGATTGCTTCGGCTCTTCGTCTGATCACTCCTCGTCTCTCGTACTACAACTGCCCGATGGTATGCATCAACCACACCGGAAAGACACTCGAATTGTTCTCGAAAGAGATCATGACAGGTGGTCAGAAAGCAACTCTCGCTCCGAACACGATTGTCTTCTTCGCCAAGTCGAAGATCATCAACGACAAGGACGAGAACGCAATCGATTATGGTCAGGTTGGCTTCACCTTCAAGCTGAAGATCAACAAGTCTCGCATTCTCAAAGAAGGCGCTGTTCTCGAAATGCCTTGGAAGTATGGTCAATCACGTCCTTGGAAGTACACTGGAATGTGGAACATGGCCGAATCGCTAGGTGTTATCTTCAGTCCATCGAAAGGTTGGCGAGCTCTAAAGCTCTTCGATCCGGAAACCGGTGAAGAGACCAACTCGGATAACTTCCGTGAGATGGATGTGAAGTGGACAGAGGAGTTCTACGATCGGCTCTTCGACGAGACCCGCTTCATTGAGTTGGCTGAAAAGAAATACCAGCTATAAGGCTATAAGGTTGTGTACTTTCGTTCTCCTTTGTTCTATAATCGAACTATAAACAAAGGAGAACGTTATGACATATCCAGAAAACCATCGCCGCGCAAATCACAATGTCCATGTAAGTCCTATGGGTTATTGCGTCAAGTTTACTCACAAGGACTTCGAAATATCACTTGCTATTGACGGTGAGAAAACAGTAGTTTTCAAGCCTGATAGTGACCAACTGAGTTTTGATGAGTCTGTCATCTTCACGACAGATGGAACCAATGCAGCGCAAATCGTGGAAGCTGTTGCTTTCATTGATCAACTGACGGCTTAAGGTGACTCAGAAATTTGACAGACGATTCTATCGAGTCGTCTGTCTGTGTGAATTAAGGTAGATAATGACAACTGCACTCAATACTGAGCATCTCATATTGCACGGACTTCTCCGTGACTCGGACTTCGCAGCGAAAACGGTTGACTCGATTCAGCCAGACTTCTTCAAGAATGAAGTTGCGAGATCAACGTTTATCGAAATCCAAAACCATTTCTTCGCACACTCGAAGACTCCGTCCTCGGATGAGATCAACGTTCTCATTCAGACGATGAACATTCCTGACGAAACGAAGATGGAAGCTCTCGAATATCTTGAGCCTCTTGGCGAAATCAGCACTGATTTCCTTATGCAGCAAGCAGAAGCATACTGCAAAGAGCGAGCAACAATGAACGCTCTATTCGCAGCTCTCGAAATTGCTGAAGACCCGAAGAAGACATTCGATGCAATTCCTGAGTTGATGTCGACTGCAATCAACTTCTCGTTCGATCACGACATTGGTCTCAACTACTATGACGACGTCGAAGAGCGTGTCTCTTCGTACAACGAGAACTCGACGAAAATTCCCTACAAGCTGGCGATGATGAACAAGATCACCAATGGTGGTGTGGAGCCTGGCACGCTGAACGTCGAAACTGCACCAACTGGTTTCGGTAAGACGATTCGAATGGCTGATGAAGCCAAATTCCAATCCGAACGAGGTCTCACAGTCATCTACTACACCTTCGAGATGAGTGATCTTCGAATTGCTCGAAGACTCGATGCGAACTATCTCGACATGGAGATGTCAGCAGTTCCGAAATTCGCGAAGAACGTCGACAACATTCGAAAACGTTTCGGTCTTCAGCGTAAGGCTGCACGAGGCGAGCTTATCTTCAAGGACTATGCTCCTGACACGATCACAGCTCAGCATCTCTCCAACCATATTCGTCAAGTTCAACAGAAGCTCGGCAAGAAGGTTGACATCGTCTACATCGACTATCTCAATTTGATGAAGGCTGCTCATGCTGCTCACAACTCAGGCACTCACAAACAGATCGAAACGATCTGCAAAGAGATCATCGCACACATTGCGAAGAAGTACAAAATCCCGGTCATCTCAGCCACACAGCTTCAGCGTCAAGCACAGGACTCTAGTGATGTGAAGATCGGCAACATCGCTGAATCGCAAGGTCTCTCGAACACTGTCGACTTCTTGATCGCATGGTACGGAAACGATGATCTCGCTCGCAATGGTTGGGTCAGAGGAAAGCAATTGAAGAATCGCTACGGTGACACGAACTACTACAACGCCTTTATTGTCGGATGCGATCGATCGAGGATGCGATTCTACGATGTCGAAGAGGGCAAATCTGATGAACTTCTCGAAAATCTCATTCGAGCTGATGAGAAGACGAAGCTATCGTCAAAAGATGAACCGGTCGAAGAAAAGAAGCCTCAGCCAAAATTTGCGAAATTTGGCATTTAAGTGTGTACTTGTAGCATAGAATGTGATATTCTAAAATTACAGAAACAAAGGAAACCATCAAATGCCTAAGATCACAATCAAGCACACAGCAACATTCGATTCCGCTGATAAATCGATGACTGAAATCTTCGCTGCAGCCTCGGAAAACTTCATCCTCGAAGGCACCAAGCGCAAGCAACTGACAGTCAATCAAGTCGGTCCATCAATGATGAGGGTTCACTCCGAATTCCTCGCTGAGTATGAAAAGGATCAATCAGGTGATGAAGTCAAGCTCCACACCAAGAACAATTCGCATCAATTCTTCGTTATCGAAGGATGCACCAAGCTTGATGAAAAGCTTGCAATGCGCCGTAAAAGCGAAATCCGCCGGCGCAAAAAGAAGAAAGTTGCAAAGGTCTCCTAGACCAATGCGACTATTCACCATCGTCATGGTCATCGCTTACATCAATGCAATCGTATGGTCAATCGTAATCTTCATGAAAGGGATATAGTCATGGAAATCATCATCTTCATCGTGATCGCGTTTTTCGTTGCAGGAGTCATCAATGAACGTCGTGCCATTCGGGAAATTCCTGGCCGACGCAAGGTCTGGAAGGGCATATTCTGGTTTGTCCTCTTCGCCGTCGTCTTCTTCATTTATGCAGCCATGATCTGAAAGGTCCACAACAATGAGTGATCCACGCCAAACTCAATGGTATTTGAAATACCGCCCTGCAACTCTCGACGAGATGGTTCTCGAAGACCATCACATCGCATTCTTCAAGAAGATGATCGAGTCGCAGGAACCAATGTCGATTCTGCTTTCCGGTACTGCTGGTATCGGCAAAACCACACTTGCGAAAGCACTTGTGAACGAACTCGATGCCGAATTCCTTTTCCTCAACTGCTCAGGTCGTGATCGTGGCATCGATACCGTCAAAAACAAGATCACCAACTTCGCTACGACGATGAGCATGGATGGCAAACGCAAGGTCATCATCGCCGATGAGGCTGACAATCTCACACAAGATGCTCAGATGGCTCTTCGTTCCGTTATCGAAGATGTTGGTCGTTCGACCACATTCATTCTGACATGCAACTTCCCTGGGAAGCTCATCGATGCTCTGATTTCACGATGTCATCCGGTCAAGCTGGAAGTAACCGAGAAGAACGACATCATGGTGAAGATGGCCCGTCGACTTGTCAAAATCCTCAATGAGGAGAAGATCGAGTTCACGAAGCCTGCTTTGTCGAAGATCGTCAAGTCCAACTTTCCCGACTTCCGGAAGACACTCAACGATCTTCAGCGCCAGTCGTACATTGGTCCGATCGATGAAGAAGCTGCGAAGCGCATTCAGCTCACATCGAATGATGAGCTCATTAACATCCTGAAACAGAAGTCGTACGAACGTCTCTATCAGTGGTTGATGCTGAATGCTGTTGATCCCGAGTCGACTGTTCTGAACTTCTGGCCACGCATTGCTGAAACGTTCACTGCCGAGACCCAGCCGTATGCTGTCGTTCATATGAACGAAGCTCAATTCCACATGTCGATGGTTGCTGACAAGCACCTAACGATGGTCGCAGCCTTCACGAAGATGATGGCAGATTGTGAAGTGAAAGATGTATAGGAAAGAGAAAAAGTTCGAATTGACGCTGAATCACCTGAAGGCAGCCCTTTTTGTCGTTATCTGGATCATTATCGTCGGTGTGCTTGAGTATACAGATATGTCAAATCAGCTACTTCATATCGGTGGATGTGAGGTGTCGCATGTGGAACTTTGATGCAACCATCGCCTTGATCGGCACCATTATCGTCCTTATCGCCTGCGCAATTCTGCTCGGATCCGTGATGTTCGATACTGTTCGCAACATGGGAGTTTGATCAATGGCAGCTGAAAAGAAGAAAGCTCCCGCGAAGAAGAAAGGTCCATCTCCTTTCGACTATGCAAATTCGATCAATTCTGACATCGAATGTCGTATTGGCACTGAAGCTCTTCCGCTGAGGAGTATGAATCGCTTCATGCTCACGCGATCAATGATGACTCATGTCGACACGGTTCTCCTCGGAGAGCATGCGAACATGCTTGTCTACGCGCCAGACGAATACGTATTTCGTTTCTTGCATTCGATGGTTCATCCTAAGAAGCGTCGTTTCGGCAAGTTTCCGAAGCTCTTCAAAGACCTCGATCGCGACAAGATCGATGATCTGTGCTCACGCTACTGCATCTCGAGTAAGGATGCACGTCTTATTCTCGAGAACGAGGAGTTGGATTCGGCATGAAGAATGATCGCACATACTCAGTCAAGCCGCATGGCAAGAAGTTCATGACAATTTGCCGAACTGATGGCTTCGCAGTCATGAGACTTCTTTCTAAGAATACTCGTCTTGCCAGCAAAAAGGGCAAAGAGTTTGTCGACGGTGTTCGAAAGTCACCAAGAATCGTCTTTTACTTCAAACGTCCATAGGAGAATAAAATGAGCATCGCCGGAATCATACGATCAGCACTCTGGACTGAAATTCAAGACGCCCTCGTGCATGATTTTCCAGAACTGAAAGTTCCTACAACCGCACCAAAACATCTCGAAGCAGTTGTGAAATCGAATGCTGACTACATCAGCGAACTGGTCTCAAATCAGAAGACTAAGGTCTCTAAAGGGTCTTTCGAGTCATCATACGACACAAATCCTCCTCCAATGAAAGGTGTGGACTTGGTAATGAACGAAGGTTGGACAGGTCACATTGTGACAAAAATCGACGATAATCGCGAGAGAGTCTATGCCTCAAGCGAAGAATCAACTCATACTCTCCGCGGTAATGCATTAACCACTTGGACGCGCAACATTCACGATGCATCACTATACTCCAGCTACGGAGCAATGTTGACAGTGAAAGCTAATCCTGGGGCAGAATCGAAAACGGCTTCTAGGACCATCACGATTGTCAATCCAGAGGATTTTCACGGTGTGTAGCGAATGCTTTTTCGTACTGATTCTCGTTATCTTTTTTCTCTTCCTTCCTCGCAAGATCGATCCAGCGATCCGACTGAAAGAGTGGCTAGAAGAGAAACAGAAACGCAACGAAGCCGATCGTCCTCACTACAGCCACGACATTCGGTACATCATCGTCTATGACCATTATGAGTTTACATGTGACAATTGTGGAAGCTCTGAAACAGGTGTCCATGGATGGGGATCGCTTGGAAAACCTTGCGAAATTTGAACTCTCTTGTGTACATGACTGCAGCTTTGTGTTATATTCGAATTATAAACAAAGGATAAAATCATGCATGCAGTCGACCCATACACCAAATCATTAGATTTTGCAAATCACAAAACTCGTAAAGAGTTCGACACAAATTCGACTCCTACTACACCCAACACTCCAGAGAATGTTTACGCTTTCTGGTTGCAACACTTCGAAACTCAGTTGAAGGAACTTCTCAGTGAAACTCGCTAATCTTCAAGAAGCCGTTTTGATGGACACAACGACCCCAGTGTTCGACAAAATTCGGAATGATATTCGTGAATTCTTCCGCAAAGGTCGTGGAATGGATATTCGTATTGAAGAGGACCCATCCAACTTCGGTAGAAAATGTGTTCTTGCCATGTCATGCCGCTATTGGGGTCAATGGGAAATTCCTGATGGTGAAGAAGACGATGGCGACTACGACTGGGAAGTCCTGACTTCGAAATCCCGCAAAGAATTGTACGACTTCACTCAGTCGATGAGCAAGAAGCACAAGAACCTTCTTTTCGAAGCTGGTGCCGAAGAAAAGAACTGGCTGAATGTGATCGTAATGGTGAAATAGTTTTTGCCCATTCTAACGAAATATGTATAAGAAGGATAATCACATGAAAGTTTGGCATTCTACGGGTTTTGAGACTCCGCATCTTCTCGATCAACCGATTTGGTTTGCAACGAAACTTGAGACCTCGATTGATGTTTGGTCTACAAACATTCGAATCCACTCAGGCGAGTCCTTTGTGTATGAAGCTGAGATTGAGTTCGAATTCGATAACGATGATCTTGTTTATCACCTTCTCGGCAAAAACAACGCTGACACATACTTCAACCAGCTGGTTGCAAATGCATCATCTAAGGACATAATCGATCTCGAATCCACAAAGATTTTGACCAAGTATGGTGTGAATGCTTTACGCGTTCAGGATTATGATCCAGTCAACTTCGACAAAAACGAAGATTCGATTATCGTTCTTAAACCTCTCTATATCATCAAATCCTGGAATTTGATTGAGCACAAAAAAGGAAAGCAATGATGCCCCACGCTAAAGATGCCCACACCCCTCAAGACCAACAGAAAATTCGCATTGCTCACGAGAAAGCACAAGCTGCGATTATCAGCAAGTTCGGAGTTGTCGCTCCGTACAACAAGAAGAGCCGTGCTCTCTATGACAAAGTTTACGAATCAACACTGAATGGACTGCATCAGTTCAACGGTTGATTCACAGTTCCTCGAGCCTTTTTCCTTTGTTTTGAGAGCTCGAGTGCCGGTGGGGTCGCCAACAGACCCGCGACCGGTGCGTATTCTTTCCCTCCCACAAACACAGGCCTCATTATGAAAAAGCAAAAGAAGTTCGACGAGATCGTCACCACTGAGGAGATGATCACAGCATTTGCCAACTCCAATTTCGGAAATGAAACACGACGTGAAACCCTCGCAAAAGGGATTTTGTTGCACGCACTGGGCTATGAGTCTGGCAACACCATGTTCACAATCCTACTTGAGCTTGGACTCATTCGACGTCCAGGTGACATCATGACACTGAAATCCTCGCTGACTCCGAAGGGAAAAGCCTATATGCGTGATGCTGTAGATGTTTCAACTCTTATACAAAGTTGTGGATTCGCTGTAAAACAGTGATGTATATTCGTACACAAATGTGATACAATCGAATTAAGAACAACAAATGGAGTCTGCATGAAATACATCAGCTATTTCGAGAACAAGGGTGTGGTTCACATCAAGACGACCGACGATGACGGAAAGCGGAGATGGTTACACGAAAAGAAGCCTGCTCCGTTCTACCGAAAGACGGAAGAAGAAACGCCGTACAGGTCCATCTACGGTGACTATCTCGAGAAGTTCGAGTTCGATACACTTTCCGACGCCAAGAAGTTCCTTTACGAATTTCCTGAAACAAAGCGCAGTCTTTTTGGCACATCTCGTTTGCCTTTCGGCATCGTATCTGGGATGGAATGGGAAGAAGCTTTCATTGATGACTTCAACGTTTGCGTCTTAGACATCGAGACTGAGGTCGATCAAAGTACCGGCGTACCTGACCCAATCCTCGCAATCGAACCCGTCAACATGATCACATTAAAGGTCATGACTGCCGAAAAGTTCACTGTAATGACGACATGTAAGGTGGACATTGAAGAAGTTTCACAGCGTTGCAGAGTCCCTGTTGATCTTATCAATCTTCGTTTCTTCGAATCTGAAGATGACATGCTTAACGCCTTTGTAGACTACTTCTCGAAGAACGACATCGACATCTACGGTGGTTGGAACTCAGAAGACTTCGACATGACGTACATGGGATCACGCATTGAAAAGCGTCTTGGCTTTGACGTTTTGCTACGCATGTCTCCATTCGGACAGATCGATAAGCGATCATTCAAGACCTCTTACGGAAACGATGCCGTCGAGTACAAAATCCGTGGAATGTATCACATCGACTTCATGAAGCTCTACAAAACTCGTGTCAGCAAGTTCGAAGCACGTGAACGCCATTCTCTCGACTACATTGCGAATTTCGAACTGGGTGAAGGCAAGCTCGTTCACGAATCCGGCATTCCAGGTCACCTGCTCTACAAAACGTACCCATCTGCTGGTCTCGCATACAACGTCGTCGACGTCAAGAGAGTCGAAGAGATCATCAAATCTCGTCGTATCCTCGACCTCAACATCTCACTTGCTCAAATGTGTCGCATGAATCTTGACGACATTGAGTTCGTCACTCGAATCGTGATGAGCTACACATACAACTATCTCAAGAAGGTCGACGAGTTCATGCCTCTTGAGACTCCTACAATCATGCCTCGCAAATACGAAGGTGGATTCGTCTATCCGACCATTAAAGGTCGTCACAAGTACATGTTCACATGTGACATCGCAGCATCGTATCCGTCTTCTATGCGAGCCATCAACATCTCTCCAGAATCGAAGACTCGAAAGCTCACAACAAACGTTCGCGAGATGATCGATGGTGTCTCTCCTGAGTTTGATCGCGAAAACGAAACGATGGCTCCGAATGGTCAATGCTTCGATCGACATAATCGAGGCATGTTCCCTCGAATCCTCGATGAGTTGGCTGCTCACAGACAGAAGTTCAAGGACGAAAAGAATCGTCTGACAGCTCTCTACTCTGCTGAGTACGACGAGGAAAAGAAAGCTCTCCTGAAGAAGCAGATGGAAGTCTACAAATCCTCGGACAAAGCTGTGAAGGAGATCAACAACTCCGTTTACGGTTCTACCGGTTCGTCAACTTTCATCTTCTACGATCCAGACATTGCTGAGGCCATCACTATGACAGGTCAAATCATTCAGCGATGGATGTGTGAGGCAATTACCGAATTCGTCAACAATCCGAAGAACCAACTGAACGCCATTCGCATGTATGAGAAGAAGTTCCTCAAGCGAAAGTCCATTGACACTCTCAAGCCAGCAAAGTGTCGACTGGTCGCAGGTGACACAGACTCTGTTATGTTCGAAATCGAACAGATCGTGTCTCAACTCGACATGTCCGAATACGAACGTCTCTGCTTCATTCGCTGGTTCGCTGACACCATCGTTCAGAAGGTGATCAACATCGCAATGGAGAAAGTCGGCAAGGCAACCAACGCTGTTGACTCTTCAGTCCTCAAAGCTGACCGTGAAATCGTTTCACCTGCTGCCATCTTCACTGCGAAGAAGAAGTACAGCATGCTCAAATTCGATGAGGAAGGTGCTGAGTATCATGAGCCATACCCTCAGAAAACTCAGGGTCTTACGATCATTCAGAAATCGACACCAAAGGTCGTCAAGGATAAACTTGTCGAATTCATGACGAAGATTTTCTACTCCGATGAGGAAGCATACGATTTCGAATGTTCGTTCAGAGCTGACTTCGACTTGATGCCACCTGACAGCATTGCTCGTAATACTGGTGTCTCAGATGTCTCCAAATACGAAGTCCAAGAAGGCTTCATGAAAGGAACACCTCTTCACGTTCGTGGTTCGATCGCACACAATCGTCTTGCTTTGGAGACTAAAGCCGATGTTTCACTCATCAAGAATGGCAGTTCGATCAAGTACGTCTATCTCTCGAAACCAAATCCTGTCGGTTCTAACGTCATATCATGGTGCGATGAATGGCCTTCGTTCTTTGACGAGGTTGATCTGTCAAAGTTCATCGATCATAAACGTCAATTTGAAGCCGTTTTCTCTGGTCAGACTCACATTCTCTTTAGTGCGACTGGCTACAACTTCACACAGAAAGAGCAGCTTGATCTGTTCTGAAAGGAAATCCATGAAAAATCCATCAAAGAATGCCGACGAGATCAATCGCTATCGCATTAATTTCGATATGATGCTTCATGTCTTCGAGAATGGGAGCAGAAAATCAGGTCGAACCTATCGAACGATTCACAATCTTCAACCGAATGATGTGCTCGTTGTTCCGACACATTCATGTGCTCGTCACTACTCATATGAAATCTCCAAGCTTGTGAAACCTATCGACCATGTCCATATCTTGGTGCACGACGTTAATAAGGATGGTCGATTGATTGATTACGTTCACAGTGAGTTTCGTGGAAAAGAGAAAATTGGAGAACTGGTTTTGTCCCACGATTGGATACACACGTACTACGATTTTCGTCTGCGTAACCTCGCATATGAACTCGACGACATCACTAGCCTTTACCCAGAATTTACGCCAAAAGAAAGTTGCCTGTTTGAGCAAAAAGTAGTGTACATTTAGCACAAAATTTGATATTCTAAAACTACAAAACAAAGGATATCAAACATGCAAACACTCTCGCTAATCAAGACCATGACTGCAGAAGAAGCCATTTCCGATGGTTGCAATCTTCATTCTGAAACCTTTCGTGTTCATGTGTACTTGCATGACAATATCGTAATTCTTGAAGAAGGCCACAGCGGTTTCTCTGTAACCACTCACATCGGTGAAGTTCGCAATGTACCAAAGAAAACCGCGATTAATTTTGTCCTTGGCTCCTCGAATGCCAAACTGGAGATGAACTAATGTCGAAGATGATTGATCGCCCGTCAGTTGGAGAGACAGATGGTCTCACTGATGGAATTGCATACCATCAAGCTCGTGGAAAGATCACGCGTCGTGTTGATTGGACCACACCTGGTCTGAAGCTCACACGTTTGCGTCTTCTGTCAGACCCTGGCTATCCTCGCTGGGATGTATCGTACTGCCACGGCATTCTCGATGGTGAAGATGTCAACGTGCTTCTCCCATTCTCCGATCTTCCGAAGAAGGGCATGCGCACATACCTCATTCAGGAAGCGAAGAATACCAATTGCTACGTCGATGGTCTCATGTCCTGCATATCCACCCTCTGCTGAACCTTTTTGTCAAACCGTTTGCATTTAGCTGTGTACATCGCATCATAGATGTGTTACATTGAATCATAAGCTAAATCAAAACAAACGGAGAATATCATGCCGAAGAAAGTTTTTGCAATCCGTGGATCAGAAGATGGACTAATCGCTGTTTCTGTTCAGTCACAAAGGCAGTACAGAGAGCAAAATGATATCTCGGTCAGTCATCAGAAGGTTACGACTTCTCCCCTGAAGACAAAGCAGAGATCAAGAAGCTTCGCGCTGGAAAGACAATGTTCGTTTCGTTCTTCAGTGACAACACCACATCATGCGACATCGAAGCATTTACCTGCTCTAAGGAGACACTAATGACCAGACCCACTGAAGGAAAATTAATGCCTGACCGAATCAATTTCGGACAGCATCAATCCATGTCCATGAGTGAACTGACCTTTCGCTATGAGCAAGATCGCGAAAAACCTCGTGCGAATCCTTATGGCTACAGGAAGGTTCTGCATTTCTTTCTCCCTGAATGGCAGCGTGGATTCGTTTGGACTGAAGATCAGAGTATTTCGTTCATCGAGAGTGCATGGAAAGGAATGAACCTTGGGACATATACGATCAATTCGGACATCAGCTTCACAGGTCCTCTTCACAACCTCGTGATTGATGGTCAGCAGCGGCTTAAAGCTGTCCAGGACTACCTTGACGACAAATTCCCTGTTTTCGGTTATCGCTATTCCGAGATCACCGAGATTGATGAAAGGTCTTTCGACAACCGCACATTTGCCCGTTTCAAGACTGAAACGAGAGACGAAGACTATCTTCGCATGTACTACAATCTCACCAACTTCGCAGGCACAGCACACAATGAAGGAGAACAAGCATGAGAACAGCACTCTTGGATGGACAACACGAGGTCTTCCCGATCGCTGACTTCAAAGAGCATGAAGAATACTTCGAATGGCAGCAACAACTGGTCGACGACGATGTTAAGCGTCTGATTCGCAATGCAATTCCATCAGATAGATGGAATCACTATTATGGGAAGTGTGCAAAAGCTATTCATAGCATGGCATTGTTGAAGATGCAGTTCAATAAGGCAGCACCTTTGATTGCGCACACGTTGGCTATCAATGAGTACCATTCACTAACGCTGATGAATGTCGCTAAATGCATCAAAGGTGGCAATGAAAAGGTCACAATCATCAACAAGAACGGTGGATTCCATGAAGTCTCTCATGATCGTCTTTCATACTTCAAGCTGTTTCATCGAGACTCAATCAACAATGTCACAATCATCGAAGGCTCTTCGGTTCTCGTCCTCGAAAACGATCCTGAGCTCGACGAGTGGACGAAGAAGAACCTCGAAGTTCCACACTCTTCGATCACGAGTCTTCGAAAGCTCAGTAATGAACAGCTTCGTGACGCGATGGCTGAATTCTGCAACCAGGTGCCTGATCGCACTAGCGCAACACTGTTTGTCTACACGACAGGCCTCGACCAAGACCAAATGCACGAGTACGTCGAAGCTGCACTCTTGAAAGGCATCAACAAGTTCGTGTTCGTGAAGCCCTTCGTCGACGACTACAATCCATCATTCAAGCACATCAAGGAGTTCATTCTCAAGCCTGGAAGTCTTCTTCGAATCTGCAAGATTTTCGACGATCCATCAGCGAAGAAGGATATCAACACCTTTCTGAGGAGTCTTCTTATATCGTGACGAAGTTGAAAGTCGGAGACAAGAGCTACACTGCGGTCTATGGAGCACATGCGAAGATCGAATTCTGGGAGTACGAACTTCGCACCATACGAACTCACCGTGGATTTCGATACGGCTACTGGTGGAACAAGCTCAAGGGTGTTACGTGGGGAAAGGTTTCCAAACGACATTTTGATTATGGGTGGCTTCCAGGATCATGGGTTGGGTGGAGAGTGCAACACCCTATTGATGCAGGTAGACCATACTCTGCATCAAAAATCGGTGCTGTTGCTGTAGAGTTGGCAGATGTTAGGAGATTGATCAGCGAATACGGAGAAAATTGTGACTTCAATGAAGAAGGCTACACTCTCCGAGATCAATTGAATTCCCTTATTCGAGTGCAAAAGAGACTGCGTTCTTCAAAATGACTGTGTACAATCTGTCCCATCTGTGATATGATGGATTTATCAAACAAAGGACTCAATCATGGTGAACATTTTCGCTGTCGACAGTGACCCAGTCGCTGCTGCTCAAGCTCTATACGACAAACATGTCGTCAAAATGCCTATCGAATCCCTTCAAATGCTCAGTGCGATTCATCGTGTCTGTGATGGTACTGAATGTGAAGTTGACTCCGTTTACTTCGCATGGAAAGACACTTCGAAGGTCTACAAAAAGCCTCGAAAGTTCATGATGCTTCCAAGTTTCGGCGAATCTGTTATGGAGGTTCGTGGTGACTCAGGAGTTTCAAGCCGTAAACGTGTGGTTGCTCAAGTCTACCTCATGGCACATCGAAATCACCCATGCACTCTCTGGGCACGTGAAACAACTACGAATTACGAATGGCTAAGCAAGCACACTGAGGCATTGTTCGCAGAATACACTTATAGATACGGAAAGCATCACACATCGTTCAAAGTGTACGATCAATTCCTAAGAAACCCACCGAGTAACATACCTCATGGCGACCTTACTCCATTCGCTCTCGCCATGAAAAGCTATCCACAATGCGTCGTTGAAGGAAATCCAATTCAGTCGTACATCAACTACTACAATCTCAAGCCGAGTCTTCTCAAGCATCCAATGTGCTGGAAGAACCGCGTACCTCCAATCTGGTTCGAAGGAAACAACAAATGATTGAAATCGACAACCCATCAAAAGTCACCATCTGCGTCATCGGACTCGGCTACGTAGGTCTTCCACTTGCAATCGCATTTGCGGAAGCAGGATTTGTCGTCCACGGATACGACACCAATAAGGCGAGAGTACATGACCTCTGCATCGGGACTGACAAGACGAACGAAGTCACGAGCACCCAATTGAAAGACCTCGACATCCACTTCACAAGTTTCGAGTCGTCTGTTCCATGCGACGCCGACTTTTACATCATTGCAGTTCCGACAGGTGTTACTTCTGACAATCTTCCTGATTTCACACCTCTCATCTCTGCTTCCGAAATGGTTGGTCGATGTCTTGGTGTCCGCTCATGTGAAGATCAGCCGATCGTCATCTACGAATCGACCGTCTACCCTGGTGCAACTGAAGAAATTTGCATCACTGCGATCGAAGACACATCTGGCTGGTTTCGTGATTCAGACTTCGGATTTGGCTACAGTCCTGAACGGCTGAAACCCAACGAAATGGGCAAAGGCATGAAGGATCGCATCAAGCTCACATCGGGCTCAAACGAGTATGTAGCCGAACTTGTCGACCAACTCTATAAGACGATCATCACAGCTGGCACATACAAGTGCCCATCCATCCAAGTGGCTGAATCATCGAAGCTCATTGAAAACACTCAGCGTGACATCAACATTGCGTTCATGAACGAATTGTCCCGTTTTTTCAACGCAACTGGCATCGACACCGCTGAAGTGCTTCAAGCTGCACGAACGAAAGACGACTTCATCGATCTCAAACCTGGACTGGTTGGTGGTCATTGCATCAGCATTGATCCGTTCTACCTGATCAATCGTGCTTCTCAGTACGGCGTCAAGATGAACATGACGAAGCTTGCACGACAGATCAACAACGACGAGATTGTGGAGGATATCTTCAACGCATACATTGGTCTGAAGTCCGTCCGTGAAATTGACGAAGCGAAGACACTCATCCTTGGTTTCGCATTCAAAGAGAACTGCGCTGACTATCGTGACACTCGTGTAGCACAGATCGCCGAAATGATCCAATCATGTGGAGATCACGTCGACATCTTTGACCCGGTGATTGATCGTGAAAGAGTGGAAGCCGACTACCCACAACTCAACTTCATATGGGGTGAAGGCATCAAATCTGATGATGCGTATGACGCAGTCATTCTCGCAGTTCCTCATGAACTTTTTGTAGATTATGGTACTGATTCCCATATTGTCGATTCCGAGAACAGAATCTTCATCGACATCAAGGGTGTGCTGCCGAAAGAAATGTCTGATTTTCGACTTTGATTGTGTACAAATAGTTCGTAGTGTGTTAGAATGGTTTGTTCTGAACATTACGAGACAAAACTGACACACAGATGCTTATCAGGAGTACTCAGTGATTCGCTGGGTACTCCGTTCGTATTTGATGAATGATATATTGTCAATCTGCTCAAGAGACTCAGCGAGCTTCATTTAATTTGTGTTTCTGCAAATGAGTTGTGTACATTTATCAACCTTTATGATATTCTATAATTACAGAAACAATAAAACAAACCAAAGGAATTCGAATGTCAAGAGAGTCACTCTACAGTTCAAATGTCAAACGTCGCGAACGTCCTACTGAAGGAAAAGTTATGCGGGGAGTTGGTAACATGATCCAACGCCACAATGAAAATGATGCTGAAGAGCGTAAAGCTGCTGAAAAAGCCCGTATGGAAAAGGCCAAAGCAAAGGTTGAAGCACGCCGCAAAGCTGGAAGCTCTCTTGCACACCTCAACAAGTTGCGTTATGGAGAGGACCTCGGCTAAACGATCTCCCATTGATGGAAATCTAATCAACAGGAATTTGAATATGACTTATCGCAATCGCATTTCCAAGTCCCGCAGACTCTCAACAAAGGCGAAAAGATTGAAATCTCTCTGGGAGACTACAAAGCAGAACATCAGCTTCAGTACGAGAAGTCCTACAAATCTGATACCATCAATCCTCATACTGGAGCATATATGAGTAGTGGAGCTGGAGTAGAGCTTAAAGCCTTGAAGAAGTTTCACCGTTCATACGGAAAGAAACTTATCCAAGAGTGTCTGCTCGAAATTGAAGATGCACGCTGCAAGGATACATGCTTCGAATATATGGAATACGACGAAGATCACCATGAATATTTCCCAACGTATGCTTCTCCATATCCCACATACCGCGGCACGTTTTCAGAGTTAACTGCTAACAGCATCATAAGCCACAGATTTCTTGAAGCTATCAACGAAGCTAAAAAGGATCTGTGAATTCACAGGAGGAATCATCATGAACCATCTTCACGAAAAAGCATTCATTGGTCTTCAAGATATGAATGGAACGGACATACATGAAGGTGACATAGTCGTCTATCACCTTCAAGGTAACCATACGATGAAGGAATATTGGAACCCTGTCTATAAAGTGGTCTTTATTCCTCCTTCATTCACACTTGAGCATATTGGAGGTGGTAAATGTAGTGGAAGCCTGGAATTTAAGCTTAAGAGCGGCGGAAAGAACACAGTTCTGGAAATTCTCAAAAACTGGGAGAAAACTGTTGATGACCCATCCACGCTCGAAGAAATTGTTGATTATCTCATTCCATCACTCGAGCAAATCATCTCAGGTAAAATGCCGCCAAACACATTCGCTCCAGACGTTTTAGCGCTCAAGAAAGCTCTCAGAAAACGTGCAGAGCAACCAATTCCTGCAGACTAAAGCAGGATAGAAGAGAATTCAATCTCTTCGATTTCGCACCTGATGGAATTTCCCTTTAGGTTAACCTCAACTCATCGAAAGTGAGAAACAAATGAAAACCATTATCAAACTCGCAGCGGCCTTCATGATGTGTGGATCTGCTTTATCCGCCGGAGGATTGGCACCACCAATCACAAACACTCTGCAAACGTCTGTAGACCTCGGATGGTCTGGTGCATATGGTGGTGCAATCATGCGTCATTCAGAACAAACCCGTTCTTACAGTGAAGATTTTGACATCCTTGAAGAACGCAGCATCTATACATTCGAGTGTTTGTCCGGAGAAGAGCACGGCACTCGCAAGTGTTTGACTCCTGATGAGCATCTCGACAGTTCTGAGATCGCAGCGCTTCCACGTGGAGATCAGCCATGGAAGCATGAGCAGCTCGATCCAGGACCGATTGCATACACCGCAGGATACGGTGATGGTATCTGGATGCAGCCTGATTCGTCGTTCGTGTACACAACAGGGTCGAACTTTGTTCCTGATCCTGTGGGTAATCGTGCCGAATTGCGCCAAGGTGGGACAGTTACATTCTTTGATGTCGTTGACACCGTGACAAACACATGGACTGAAACATCGACCGAACAAACTGCTGGCTTCTATACTGGATATCGCATTGAAGTGGGCTATGACTTCCTGATCGGTTTTGAAGGTCAGCTCGTCAAAGATCAAAATGCTGGACTTTTGACCATTGCCTACGATGCTGGTCGTTTCCTTCCGCAATTTGGTGTCGGATCAGGCGATGACGGTAAAATGTATCAAATCAGCACCGACTTCAAGATCGTGGAAAAAGTGTCTGTGGGTGTCGCAGCAAGCAAAACAGACCACAACGAAAACGTTGATATTCGCTTCGGCTTCCTATTCTAGGTCGATCTGAACATCACAAATCAATCATGGCAGCAAGTCTTTCGATTTGTTGCCATTGTTGTCAAAAGCGATATCCGAATTTGTCGATTTCCCACGAAAAATGCTTCCTTACGTGGTTAGCCAGCTTATGGTCTAAGTATTCTCTGTAGTGCTTGTCGACCTTTGATTGGCATTGAGGTGCGGCAACTCTCCCATCTTGAAAATTTGCCATTCCTTTTGCAGGATTTCGCCGCCATTATGGCTACAAGATCACACCAAAATTGAAAACGAGAAACCGGCGCTGCGCGAGCGTGCCGACCGGCTGGACATAGACGACCAGTGCGCCGGGGCGATCCGATGTGTAATTGATGGTCTCATCAAACGTTTGCCATGCGAATTTAGAGACTGGAAAATTGGTCAACTGCGCCAGTAGCACGCGGTTTTCGACACCCGTGCCACTACCCCAATCACCGCCGGGTTCGGCGCGCAGTAAATAGAGCCGCAGATTGACAGCCGTCAACTCATTGTCCGACGGGGTGATCCGACCAAAAAAGGATTTTATCTGCGACCCGGCCCGCACATATGGCCCGCTCTGCGCCCAGTCATAGGTTGGGTCGACGCCCGTCCCGGCATCGTCCAACTGGTTCGTCGTCGAAATGCCTAAATCCTTGTTGAATGTCACCCAGCGGTTGTTTGTCTCCATATAAAACCGCCCGCTGACCTCGACCAAAACGCCATCGTTTTCGGCTGCTAGACTCAGAAGCCATGCAGCTTCAGTTCCGACGAATCCATTCGTGACAGCAACATCGTATGCGGAAGGACCGTCAGACCCGTTGAGACCATCAGCACCAGGGAGACCGTCAGCACCAGTTGCACCAGGAGCACCATCAGCACCTTCGAGACTCAGCAACCACTCAGCTTCAGTTCCGGCGAATCCACCATTGACTGCGATCTGATATGCAGACAAACCGTCAGCGCCAGTTGCACCATCGAGACCATCTGCACCAGGAGCACCGTCAGCACCTTCGAGACTCAGAAGCCATGCAGCTTCAGTTCCTACGAAACCCCCATTGACCGCTACTTGATAAGCAGACAAACCGTCAGAACCGTTGACACCATCAGCACCTTCGAGACTCAGCAACCATGCAGCTTCAGTTCCGACGAAACCACTATTGACTGCGATCTGATATGCGGAAGGACCATCAATGCCGTCAGCACCAGGAGCACCAGCTGCTCCATCGAGACCGTCAGCACCAGGAGCACCGTCAGTGCCTTTGAGACTCAGCAACCATGCAGCTTCAGTTCCGACGAATCCATTCGTGACAGCAACATCGTATGCGGAAGGACCGTCAGCACCAGGGAGACCGTCAGCGCCAGGAGTGCCAGTTGCACCATCGGCTCCTCGAATACTGAAGAGCCATGCGGCTTCAGTTCCGACGAATCCATTCGCGACAGCAACATCATAGGCTGATAGCCCATCGGCACCGTCGGCACCATTGAGACCGTCGGCACCATCAGCGCCAGGTAAACCGTCAGCGCCATCGGCACCATCAGCACCAGCGAGACTGGCGACCCATTCGGCTTGTGTTCCGACGAACCCTTCATCAACTGCTGATTCGTACGCGGTCAAGCCACCCTGCATGTTTACGATACTTGCGTTTGCGACTCGCACCCTTGCTGGGGCTGAAGTCGTGATTTTGAGTGTAGTTGTGTTAGTCGGCATAGATGGTGATCTCCACAATTTCCGCAAAGTTGCTGTCGTTTATGGCTTGAATCCTCATTTGATAAGTTCCTTTCGGCAAAAAAGGTGCAGTCTTCCCATCGATCATCACCTGAACGATCCCGTTCGTTCCAACAAACAGTGTGGCTCGATCCGCGATTTCAGTTGATGTAAGGCTACCGACACCAATAAGAGATGCAGATGAGATGACCATTAATGTGTCGTCTGGTGTCATGAACTCCAAGGCAACGATGTGGTCCCCACCTGACTTCATGTTGATGCGTGATGACATGGTTGCTCCTGAGTTCGTTTGAATTAATTCGACTATTTTACACCCCCCCATCATATTCTTTTCAACAGATCGAAAGACTCAAACGATATTCCCATGAATCGCATTCATTCCCGTCAGCAATCGAGTAAAATATGAATGAATAATGCCTACCGAAAAGGACAGTCCTTTGCTTGAGCAATACACCAACCCACGCTGGCTTGAATCAGCACGAGGCATCGACGTGGAGCCGCGATTCGACCTCAAAATTCCGAGTATCATCGATCCAAACGAGTACGGTCGTCGCGCCTTCTACATGAACAACAGAAAGATTCGTCGAGCCTACTTTCCGATCATGTACACTCAGGAGATGCTCGACGAGATTCAGCGTTGTCGTGAGGACGTCATCTACTTCGCTGCTCGATACTTCTACATTCGAACGCTTGACTACGGTCGCATCATCATTGATCTGTACGACTATCAGAAAGAGTTCCTTCGCTGTATGGAGTTGCCTGGAGTTCGGAACGCCATCTATTTGGCTGGTCGTCAGACAGCGAAGTCGACAATCATGACACTCCGCATTCTACACAAAATCCTCTTCAATGAAGACTATCAGATCGCCATCCTCGCGAACAAGGGTGGCACAGCCCGTGAAATCTTCTCTCGTGTCCGTCTTGCCTACGAGGAGCTCCCATTGTGGATGCAGCCTGGTGTCATCGACTGGAACAAAGGCTCAACCACTCTAGAGAATGGTTCGAAAGCGTTCGCTGCATCCACAGCTGATGACTCTGTACGTGGCTTCACACTGAACGAAGTGCTGCTCGACGAATTCGCGTTTGTGAAGAACGACGTAGACTTCTACAAGTCGACCCTTCCTGTGATCTCATCAGGTACTGATTCGCGACTCACCATGACCTCAACGCCTGACGGCAAGAAGGGCATCTTCTACAAAACATGGGAGAAGGCCATCGGAGGCAACAGCAACTTCTTCAGCTTTGGCGTACCCTGGAACCTCGTTCCTGGTCGTGACGAAGAGTGGAAGATCGCAACGATCGAAGACTCATCACTCCTCGAGTTCCGCATCGAGCACAACATTGAGTTCCTCTCAGGCAAGACCAACCTGATCGACACAGAGGTGCTCGAAGACATAGAGCTCCACACTCTTCAAAACCCTGAAGACGAATTCGAAGGTGTCCGCATCTACGAGAACCCTGAAGAGGGGCAATCGTATGTAACCATCGTCGACACAGCTGAGGGCAAAGGACAGGACTATTCGACCTTCTCCGTCATCAACGTGACCGAACAGCCGTATCGACAGGTTGCTGCATACCAGAACAACGACATCTCACCACTCCTCTTCGCAGCATTCGTCGACACATGGGCAAAGCACTACAACGAATCCCAACTGGTCGTAGAGAACAACAACGCTTCGGGCTCACTCGTCGCTGTGTCTCTTCGCAACGACTATGACTACGACAACCTCTATTGCATGAACGCCAAGGATGAGATGGGGATCGGCATCCGCACCACAACCAAAGTCAAGTCGATCGGGTGCTCCACACTACGGGGTCTCCTACGTTCGAAGAAGCTGACAGTGCGGGACCGTGAGACATACAACGAACTCTGCACCTTTGAATCGAAAGGCACCTCATACGAAGCCTCCAAGGGATGCACAGACGATCTCGTACAGAACCTCTGGCTCTTTGCCTGGTACACGACACAGGTCGAATTCGAAGAGCACCTCGAAGGTGAGTCCATTGCTGACGACATCTTTGGTGCTGAGATCGAAGCCATACAGGGGATCGCACTTCCTGGTGGCTCCAACGAGGGCCCAACACAAAGCAACCACCAGAGCGGCTACGGTTCTGTAAACGACATCTGGTAATAGATAGGACACCGACATCATGACCTTCACCAACTTCATCCGAACCACTGTACAAAAGCAGACTTCTTCTCTCTCCTCTATAGTAAAGGAGTACGATAGCTTCTCCAACAACGTCACCTCGTTCCTTTCTACTAGGCTACGTTCACCTCAACCTCCAACCAACCTCGTCTTCAAATCAGGTCGAGTCTCTTTCTCTGAATATGAGAAGAGCATGCAGCCTTCTATCTCCAACCTCTCTAGTGATGGACCTTCATCCACAGGCATCACCAGCTATCTACCGAGTAGCCAGGATGTACTCAGCGTACTCAGTGCATCCCAGGAGCAAGAATTCACGTCCCTCCGAGTGCAGATTCAACAACTTCTCCTTAGTACAAGGGATTTGTTCGAATCCTCTGCATCTGTTCCCATTCTCTTGTCCCAGAATCATAGTGGAGAAAAGGGTACCAGCGCGATTTTAACAGCGTTCGAGAACTGGGACACTCGTAAGGATGCAGACGTCTCTATACGAGATCAGCTGCTGACCATCGCTACTACACTGCTATCTACGCGATCCTCACTCACTCAGTTGCGTCTACGGTTCTCTCTGCCATCTCCTGTGGTCACCTTCGAACTGCGACTCACCCAGATCATTCAGAGGTTCGAACGGTTGCTTGAACAGTACTCAGAACCGTTCGAACAGATGACAGAGAGTGCACTCGAAATCGAGCAGTCTATCGACGTACCCCATAGAGTCTCACTGAATAGGACTGTTGGGATCGCATCTACCCTACGCAACAGGTTCTTTCGGTTCGTTCGTGCTGAATACGTGCGAGGTCAGCTGTCATCGATACCTGCCCAGTCGTCATCATTCGCAGGGAATGCAAGAGACCCTGGTTCTGAGAAGGACGTCATCACAGGTATCGCAAGTCCCAATGCCCGTATGGCAGTATCAAGAGTTGGTGTGCTTGACGATGATGCTGTATCCTTCGGACCTCTGACTGAAGATGAGTTCGTTCAGTTTGCAAACAACATCGTATCGTATCTCGGAACCTCTGCCTCTACAGTGAATGCGACAGGCTTTCTCGGATCCTATCAGTTTGGTGCGAATGAACTGATTCGACTTGGGTATGTGAAGCCTGGTACAACGAACCTATCACTCAAGGTACCATCGATGTGGACAGGCAAAGATGGCATCAGTTCGAGAGACTCATTCCTTTCAGCTGATCAGAGACCCATCTTTCTGACTGAATGCAAGTACCTCTACTCACGACTCATTTCGATGGGTGTGCTTGAGTCTACAGACATGAAGGCTAAGGTCAAAGGATACGTAGCGATCGCATCTATACAGACACTGAGTGCTGCGAATCAGCAGACTCAAGGCATTTCGTTCCAAACAGCTGGGGGTCGTACGAATTCAGCAATCTTCAGTCAGTTTGCTGATGGACCTATAGAGACGATGAATCGTGAAGAGTCTGAAGCAAATCAGGTTGCCGCATCAGCAAACTACATGCCTGACTCAATGCCATTTAGCATGCCTTCATCGACAGCAGCACCGGTCTATCCGCACAATCATGTCGATCATTCGGAGTCTGGGCATTACAGGGAAGTTGACGATACTCCTGGTTCTGAACGCATTGCTGAAAGACATCGTACAGGGACTGGATATGAGATCGATGAGAATGGGACCCAACGCAATGTGATTCGAAAGGATCGGTACACACTGATCTGTGGTGATGACTTTGTGATGGTGAATGGAAACGTCAACATCTTCGTGGAAGGTGATGCAGGAATCGTAGCCAACAACGTAACGATCAATACGAAAGAGGACCTCAACATCACATGCGGTTCGTCTCTCAACATCAAGGCTGCAGACATGAACATTGAGATCGAAGGTCAGAAGGTTGAAACGATTGGTGCTGACTCTGCATTGAGTGTTGGTGGTTTCATGACTGCAGCAATCGAAGGCAATCTTCAATTCGACTCTAAGGCATTCGCTGCAGTTGCGCGATCAGGCACTCTCAATCTTGAGGCTTCTGAGTCCATTGGTCTGAGGTCAGATGATGCAATCAATGCAGTCGCAACCTCAGACATCTCAATCTTCAGTGCAGCATCCACAACAGTGGGTTCGAGTGGTAACGTTTCGATTGCTGGTGGCGGTAATGTTGGAATCAGTGGATCAGGGTCAGCAACTCTCTTTGGTTCGAGTGGAACATTCGTCTCATCTGATGGGAATGTTTCGATTGCAGGTTCAGGACCCATTCGACTCTCACATCCTGTTGAAAAGGCTCTGTATGCTGATACAGCAGGTCTTGCTACTCTTGGAACCCCAGTGCCAATCAGTCCATCAGGTTCATCGAGTGATGGTGGAATCAGTGCAACTCTTCAGACTACAGACGAATCGACTCAAAACCTTGGAGAGCTCGTCTCACTCTATACACTGTCATCATTCGATTCGAGTGAAGCGTCCTCAAAGGGATGAACACACAACAATCCCTCACATTCGTGTTGAGTGTGAGGGAGAATCGAATTGGTTTGGCTTAAGACATGAACTCATCGAAGTACGATTGATTGAATGCAACCAATTCTTCGATCGAATCGTAACGATTGAATTTGCCTTCCTTGACGTAGGTCGTTGGGTAGAATTCAGAATCAACTTCATCTGTGTTGCAATCTTGAACATCGACGAATTGACCTTGGTCCTTGACGATTGCACATTGTAGGAAACCATCATATGTGAATGAGAAACCGTATTCGGTCTCCTTTACGTTTTCGGACATTCCTTTGAATGCTGAGTTCGATTCGAAGAGTGCTTCCAGTTGCTTGACAGTCATGATTGAGTCTCCTTTGTTTATAGTTCGATTATAGACTATCGGAGACGCAATGTACACAGCTCGTTTTGCATCGCATACACAACCGATTGCATCGCATACACAACCGACTGACGATCCGTCCATTCATTTCTTGTTCCGTAAATTACGAGACAATACTGACTTCCGATCAATCTTCAGGAGTAACCAGTGACTCACTGAGTAACGTATGCCAGGTTGATGAATAATATATTGTCGAAGCAGGTGGTGTGACCCAGAGAGCTTCGTTGTCACCATCTATTATATCACACTTCGAATCAGATGTACACAATTCATTGCAACATTTGTGCAATTTAATGCACTTACCTCTGTGACCCTTGCATCTAGTGCATACAACATAATTGATTGATCTTGAGACCCCACGACGAGCAAGAACTCCAGTCCCTCCACATCGTCTACAGTATTCAGTTACGAACACCTGAGCACTTCATCCCATTTGGGATCATCATGATCGCGAACATTTTCGACAGCTTTTGCAGCTTGAGTTGGTGTCGCATACCATGCATGTGAAGAGTTGACTGGGTAGCAAAGCTTATGAATGGGTGTGGATGCTGTACTTCAGATCAGAGTCATCATGTTCACACTTGACAGTCACATCCCATCTTGCAATGTCCAGTTGACGCTCTCCACCTGATGGAGACCATATGCCATCATAGACCCTCTGAAGAGAGATCGATTTGAAGCCTTCAGACTCAAGAGCAGACTTGACCTTACGTGCGACCTTTTCTCTTGCATTCATAACAGAGAATCCTTTCTCATCACTTCTTTGTGGCTTTGCATCTCACCGGATTGAATTGACACCCGCTACGACGAATGCAAAAATGAGAGCTACGATTGCGGTCAAACCTATGACAAATTCCAGTAATGAAGGCTCTTGAGTAGACTCAAATGGCTCAGGAATGTAGTTGCGATCAATCTTCTGACCTCCACATACAGAGCAGGTGTAGTCTGGTTCAAATGGAGAAGCATCCGCATTCAAAATCATCGGGACTCCACAGTTTTCGCACGATTTCGTTGTCATTTCAGTCTGTTGATCACCATTCAGCTGACGTGGGTATGGGTTGGGTGTCATAGGTCCAACCTAGCGATGATCTGCTTGGCGTAGTGGGCTTGCGCTGCGGCCTTTGCGTCATCTTTTGGGCCGCGCCAAATTACGTCGCTACCAAACTCATGGCATACAATCCCAAACGACACCTCGGCTAGGTCGAAATCCGTCTGGTCAATTTGATAGAATGCAGAGAAGTCGCCGGATATGCAGATGCTGACGTAAAAACCACCGTCGCACTCCTCCGGTCCCCACTCCAAAGGCTTCACGCATTCATGCAGGCGGGCGATGATGGATGCTGCTACAATTTTTGGGTTTAAGACCCCTGCCCGTAGCCTCGATCATCAAAGCATTCAGCCTTGCTAACGTCTATCGCAATCATCTCACTTAGGTTCATTGTCTGTCTCCTTCAACTGTGCCAGCTTGGCCTCGGCGGTGAAATTACTCATGCGGAAATGTCCTCTGGATCGCGCAATGACGCCAAAAACTCCCATGCGGATACGGAAGCAAGATCGCGCTCATTATTGTCAGAAATGAGAGAAATAGCATCATCAACATCGCTATCAGACGCATTTGGGTTTGCGCTCAAGTACTCGAAAAATTCATCAAGAGACATTTGACCTATCCTCATCCTTAAATATCTGCAAAAGAGCAGGGTGTATTC